>Ga0123353_10010737_pt1 | contig 12807 bp, 14 predicted proteins | sample TergutLab28metaG_3_FD_92763 | JGI IMG/M metagenome (GOLD analysis project Ga0123353, IMG submission 92763) | Labiotermes labralis P3 segment gut microbial communities from Petit-Saut dam, French Guiana - Lab288 P3 | ecosystem: Host-associated > Arthropoda: Insects > Digestive system > Gut ...
ACACAACGGATATGACGAAATGGAATGTGTTCGGCTTCCAAGATTCAAAGGATACCTCACTTCTGTGCTGCCTTGCAATTTTCGTCATCAGCCCATCGAAAATTGCCTATCTTACCAACCACCCTATGAACGCTACCAAACTTTTCAGCAAAAGCCTAAGCACGCGCCCTTGACATTTTCGTTTTTAAGAGTATCATTAGCGGCGAGTATATGAGAGTACTTTGGTAATAACGATATGCCCTTTTTGATCCTGATTTTGACGATTCTGTTGCCCATGGTATCGGTTTTTTTGATTCTGCTGATTTTAGTTCAGCGAGGTCGGGGGGGTGGTTTGGTCGGCGCGTTTGGCGGAATGGGGGGACAAAGTGCCTTCGGCGCAAAAGCGGGCGACCTGTTCACAAGGATTACGGTCGTGACTGTGTGTATATGGCTCACGATATGTATCTCGCTTCTACTGGGAATGAAACACCAGGCGAACGTTCGAGGAACGGGGTTCGGCGAGGGTAAGTCCTCTCTCCCCGCCGCACAAGCCCCCGCAGAATCCGGCACGTCAGTACCCATCGCCGAGTAGGGTTTTTGTCTGAAACTAAAGTACCCTTCCAGAAAGAAGGAGTGAGAAGTCGCAAGCGGTGCCGGAAGAAACAAGTGAAAGCGGTGTGGTAGCACCATTCTAACTCCTAACCAAACGCTGTTATGACGCAAGAGTTTGACGAAAGTATCAGTCAGATCACGAAAGAGGAGATCAGCGGCAAAGGTGTCACGATCGGGTATCGGGCGGTCAGTATCTTGGCGATCATTGCTTTTATTCTGTCGCTCTTTACGCCGTTGATGCTGCTGAGCAATTGGTTCATTTTTTTCCCGCTGATCGGGGCAGTGTGCGGGATTTTCGGGTTGTACAATATTCTGTCATGTCCCTTTGACTATACGGGACGCGGATTTGCGCTGGGTGGAATTATTTTTTCTTTTTTGCTGGGCATCGCGGCGGCGGGTTGGGGAATCTGGCACTATTATTTCAATGTCCCTTACGGCTATACGGCGATACAGTTTTTGGAATTGCGCCCCGATGAAAGGACGAACCGGCTTCCCGAACACATTTTGCAAATTGCGAGCGAAAACCGCAAGGTTTACATCAAGGGCTTTATGTATCCAGGGCGGCAACTCTCAGGTATCCAGAATTTCATGCTGGTACGCACACAAGAGCATTGCAAATTTTGTACGCCAGCGCAGAATCCGTTCGACATGATTAGTGTCCATTTCACGGGAGAACTTCGCGCACAGTTCCGAACCAAACAGGTCAGCGTCGGTGGGCAGTTGTATATCAACGAGGACTTCGGGTATGGCGAATTACCCTATCACATTGAAGCCGATCTCTTCCGGTGACGGTCGAATTGCCATCTGTGGATGTTTGGGCAAACTGACAAGTGACGCACTCGTCGCGGACATCCCGAAAGAGGACAAAGCCGGTCCCGCCATGCCACCGGGCGGGGAGATGTACTAAACAGTACGTTAGCAGAGTGTGTACGTTAGCAGTGTGTGTTAACAGAGCCGCAATCTTTAGATTTCCCGCGAAAACCGAATCTCCCCTCATTGTTGCTCTTGCCCAAAAGGGACATTTTCGGTACACTCACGGGCTATGGAAATTGCTGGTCAGTATTTTGATCCTGGTCTTTTGGTCATGATGTGTGGCATTATCATTGGTATTGTGATGTTGCTGCGCCAGATAAGCCGGAGACACCGACAGAACGAAAAAAAACAGCGACAATTTGAGATTGACCGGCGAACCGCCCTCGAAGGCGAACACAAACAGCAAATGCTGGCTGTCCGCCCGAAAGCAAAGGTATCGCCGCCCAAAACGCGAGTGCCACTGGGAGACCCGTTTGGGACTCCTTTCACGGGGAATATTCAAGGCTCTGCGGCGAAATGGGAAGTGGAAATTCATCAGATTGGTCGCCAGATTATCGGACAAATCGATTCCAAAATGGCGGCGTTGCAAGCGATCACATTGGATGCAAACCGAACCGCAAACCGACTGGAAATGTTGGTCGAACATTTGGAACAAATTGCCCGGCAACAGATCGAATGGCAACAAAATCAACTGACTGACAATGACCCAACCGAACGGTCGGGACATGGATCAACCGTAATTCCCGCGACAGAGTCTACGCCCGAAGCCGCTCCACTTGCTGAGGTATTGAACGAACTCACCGATGATCGGAAAAGTTTCCACCAAGCGATTAGAACGACTTTCGGCGAACAGCCAGGGCAAGCAACAATTCTGCGGTTGTCAAAACGCCAGGGAAAAAACCTTCGCGACGAGGTGGTGATGTTCTCGAACTATGGTTTCGATGCCCAAGAAATTGCCCGGCGGCTGGACATTTCTCCCGGCGAAGTCGATGTCATGCTGCAAGTTCTACAGAACCGATAAGGCTTTTGCTGGAAAGTTTTGTCCCCAGTTTTGCTGTATTCCTCTTTCCAGACGGCAGAATGCAGGAGTAAGGAGTACACAAATGCCAAGGAAACTTGCTTACCGCTTGCGTATTCTTACTCCTTTATCCTTAATTCTTCCGCTCGGAAAGAGAGGTGCTGCAAAACTGGGGACAGACTTGCTCCAGGTCTATCGCTTTTTGCTCCCTTCGACATAGCCATCATGTTCATAACGAAGGCAGCATTTCAAGCGACCACAGTAGCCGGAAATCTTGACGGGATCAAGCGTGACACGTTGCACCTTTGCCATTTTTATTGTCACGAGCGGCGTTTCTCGCAGATAACACGCACAACAGACATCGCGTCCGCAATCGCCAATGTTGGTCAATAATTTCATTTCGTCGCGCACGCCGATTTGCCGCATTTCGACCCGCACTTGAAACTCGGCGGCAAGCAACTTGACGAGTTCACGAAAATCAACACGCCCCTCCGCCTTGTAATAGACCACCAATCGCTCGCCGCCGAAAATGTGTTCGACACGAATCAGTTCCATCACGATTCCGCTCTCCTGAATGATCTGTTGGCAACGTTCCTGCTTCTCTTGCTCCCCTTGTTGGAGTTTGCGACATTCGAGTTCATCGGAGGCGGTCATCCGCCGAACGATCCGATCCTCGACGAAGCCGCTGTCGAGTTTCGCGATCATTTCCGCAGTCGCTTCGCAGCGGACCACACCGACTTCTTGACCGCGAGGCGTTTTCACAATGACACGATTACCATACCGAAAAATCATGTCCTCCGCATGCGAAAACACCCCCAATAACCGCATGGCACCGAAATGGACGATGTATTTCATTGTTGACGTGAAAGTGGAGAGGAGTTAGAAGGAGTTAGAAGTTCGAAGTTAGAAGTCGCATGCGGTACAGCAACTGCTTCGCGCGTGCGTCTCCTATCTCCTTACTCCTTTCACATTACCGTGATACCCAATAGGGTGCATCGCTGGGCGCGTTGAAGTAACCGAGCTGTTCCTCATCCGTGGGGGCGAGAATCATCTGGAATCCCGCCGCTTCCTGAACCGTCAGCATCTCTTCGCAGCGACTGTACACGACCTTGATTCCTTTCGATTCAAGCACCTTGAACGCTTTGCGAAAGACGATCAGCATTTCCATCAGTGTTGTGGCTCCTGATCCGTTGATGACCAGAGTGACGGTGTCTCCCGTCTTGGCTCCCGTAGCAGGAATGAGTTTTTCGATCATCGTTTCGGCAACGACATCGGCACTCGCCATCGGTTGCGGTCCGGTGCCCCCCCCTTCGCCATGCTGTCCCATGCCGATTTCCATCTTGTCGTCCGGCAAAGTGGCGATGTATTGTCCCGATTGCGGATGCGTCGCCGTTTTCATCGTGACTGCTAAGGTTGCCATTTTTTCGTTGAATCGTTCCGCCAAGGCAACAATTTCGTCGAGGCTTTTCCCGGCTTCGGCAGCGGCTCCGACAACTTTATAGAGCAACATCACACCGCCCAATCCGCGTCGGTCCTCTCTCGGCGAGGCAATGCCTGGGGCAATGTCTTCGCATGTGAGAACTTTTTTAACCTTGATCCCTTCCTTCACCGCCATATCGAAAGCCATGTTGCCGTTCATCACGTCTCCTTCATGGTTGAGGATGACGAGCAGGACCCCCGCGTGGTCTTTGAACTTCCGCAATGCTTCGAGCACCAGCGGGGCACCCGGTGCGGCAAAGATGTCCCCCGTGACAGAAGCATCAAGCATTCCGTCGCCAACATAACCGGTGAGGGCAGGCTCGTGTCCGCTGCCGCCGAGCGTGACGATAGCAACTTTGTCCTTCGATTTCGGCTTCGCACGAACGACGATTCTTTCGGAAATGAGTTTGACCTTGCCTGGATACGCCAGTACAAGTCCTTCGAGAAGTTCCGGTGTCAGATTCGCAGGATCGTTGATGAATTTTTTCATGACCATAGTTGTAAACTCCTTAATTTGATAGAGAGTGAAAAATAGTAACGGCGACCATGATACCAAATTCGGCGGCAATGCAAAAGCCCTCGGAAATTTTCGAACCGGATCCATCGACTTGATGGGCAATCTGGCATACCTTGTCAAAGCCTCCCGAATCGGCTACACTGGTGGCATGTCTGATCCATACTTTCAATCGTTGTTCGCCGAACGCATCGGCGGTGCTAACTACGGGAAATCGAACGAAATCTATAAGTTCGAGAAAATCAAACGCGCCAAACGACAGGCGATCAAAGACTTTCCCGACCGTCCGCTTCTCGACTTCGGCATCGGCGAAAATGATTCCATGGCGGATGAACACGTCCGTCGAGTCATGTCGCAGCAGATCAGTCTGCCGGAAAATCGGGGATACGCCGACAACGGCTGCATCGAGTTCAAAGAAGCCGTTGCAAGATTTATGCAGCGGACATTCAGCGTCGAACTTGATCCCGCCACCGAAATCAATCACGCCATCGGGTCGAAACCGGCACTCGCCATGTTGCCGTACTGCTTCATCAATCCCGGTGACATAACGATGATGACCGTCCCCGGCTATCCCGTTGCGGGAACGCATACTCGATACTGCGGCGGAACGGTACATAACCTGCCACTCACCGAAAAAAACCAGTTTTATCCCGATTTCGATGCCATTTCGCCGGAAGTCTGGAAAAACACCAAACTGCTCGTGCTGAATTATCCGAACAGCCCGACCGGACAAGTCGCCACCGAAGATTTTTACAAGCGAGTCATTGAATTGGCTCATCAGCATCAATTCGTAGTCGTCCAAGATGCAGCCCATGTGATGTTCTCTTACGAGAGACCGCCGATCAGTTTTTTGCAGGTTTCCGGCGCAAAAGAGGTTGGCGTGGAAATTCATTCCCTTTCCAAAGGTTGGAACATGATCGGCTGGCGAATCGCTTGGGTTTGCGGCAACAAGCGAATGGTGCAGGCTTTTTCCGACGTGAAAGATAACAGCGACAGTGGGCAATTTTTGGCAATTCAAAAGGCAGCCGTTGCAGCACTCGACGATCCGAATATTCCTGTGGAAACTCGTCAGAAATATTATCGCCGACTCGAAAAATTGGTCGCCACGCTTCGGCAGTTTAACTTCGAGTGTGAAGTGCCGGGGGGAACCTATTTTTTGTATGTAAAGGCACCGAAAGGACTGACCGACAAAATGCCCTTTGCCGATGCCGAAGCCGTCAGTCAGTATCTCATTCGAGAGCAGTCGATTTGTACGGTGCCGTGGGATCATGCGGGGGCGTACTTGCGGTTTTCCGTTACCTACACCGCCGAAAACGAAATGGCAGAAGACGATTTGATGCTCCAACTCACCGAACGACTCGGAAACGTTGCCTTCGCGTTTTGATCGCAACCGCTCCGGATCTACCGCCAGGTCAATGCTGCTGTGGGGCAGGTGGAAACAATCTCGTCCGCCGATCGTTCCACCGCTCTTTGTAGTGGTTCGTCGAAAGGAATTCCTACTCGAGTCTCAAACCCGCGTCCCAAGAATGTTAAACCGATTCCTTCGCCACACTTGCGGGTCAAGGCGATGCAGAGACCACACTTAATACATTTCCTCGAATCGAAAACAACACGATCACTTTGTACGAGAGTGCCGCACTCTGACGTTTGCGGTTCGTGATTCGCGGGAAGTTCGTCGGCAGCAGGGTTTCCGAAACGATGCCGATTTGCTCTGTATTTTGCCATATATTTGAGCAAGCGGCACTTTTTGCGTCCTTCTCCACAAGTTCGGCAGTGAACCATGTGATCGCTCAACAACAGTTCGAGAGCCGACCGTCGCATCGCATGGACTTCCTCGGTTTCGCTTTCGATGTTCATGTCGTTTTCAACGTGAGTGGCACATGACGGGACAAAGCGACCATTCACTTTCACGAGACAGACGAGGCACGACGTCGATGGCGGTTGCAACTCCGGCAGTCGGCACAGTACCGGGATTTCGACCCCCTCACGCTCTGCCACCGCGAAAATTGTTTCACCCGCCTCAGCCGAAACCGTCTTACCGTCAAAAATAATCTGCATACGATCTTGTGTTCAAAGAAGAGCAAACATTATACCCGCACCGGCGCGAAATCAAAATAGACTTATGCCGGGGCTACTGAACACACTGTCGTGTATGTGGATGCGTAGGAGTAGACTCGGAGCGGGTCATTTTTCGGTTGCGCCTTTGTTCAGCTGCCCTCCGTTGTAGGGCTAAAACAGTGGCTGCCGGTATTTTCAACCGGATTCGGTATATTCTCGTCATTCCCGCCTGCGCGGGAATGACAGTGTTTTACGGACTTTGCAGTTCGACTGCCTGTCACCATTTTAGTGTACAATACATTAATCAACAGTACCAAACGCACTACACAAATTCTAGAATTGCTCTAAAATATCTTCGATCCTCCAGTTTTCACTCCTCTCAAGATGCGTTTCCCTCTCTCGTTGACCATGAGCATGGCAACGTATATGTTGCGAAAAAAAATGACCGGCACGAGAAAATTCCCGCTCGTCCTGATGCTGGAACCCCTTCACGCCTGCAACCTTAAATGCAGCGGTTGCGGACGCATTCGGGAATATGCCGACTCACTGGGGCAGCGACTCACGATGGACGAATGTCTCCACGCCGTCAAGGAATGTGATGCGCCTGTCGTGAGCCTCTGCGGCGGCGAACCACTCCTCTATGCAGACATCGTGACACTTGTGGACAAAATCCTCCAGCTCGGCAAGCATATTTACCTCTGCACCAACGGAATTTTGCTCGAAGAAAAGCTGGACGATTTCGTACAACTTGCCAAATGGAACCGGCGGACGAAAAGCCGACTGTATTGGAATGTGCATCTTGATGGAACTGCGGCGGTTCACGATGCGATTGTCGAAAAAAAGGGAACGTTCGAGCGAGCCTATCGGGGTATTTTTGCCGCCAAGCGAGCAGGCTTCTACGTTTACACCAACACGACATTGTACAAAACGGCATCGGTGGACGATCTTGTCTCGCTTGCCGAAATGCTTCCTGTCAACTATTCCACTTTCGCCAAACTTCCTGCATATAAAATCGATGGCATGATGATCGCGCCGGGTTACGGTTACGATGCCGTCGAACAGAGGGAGTCCTTCTTTTTGAGGCGGTCGGAGATTCATGAATTATTCCGAGAAGTTCGGCAACGGATGAAAAAATATCGGATCACCGCAACGCCGATTTACCTTGATTTTTTGTGCGGAAAGCGGGAACTGCCTTGTGCAGCGTGGGCGAATCCGACGCGGAATGTGAAGGGATGGCGAAGCCCTTGCTATCTGATCGCAGACACACATTATGAGACGTACCAGGAACTGATCGAACAAACGGATTGGTCAACCATTGGACCGGGCAACGATCCGCGTTGTCAAGACTGTATGATGCACTGCGGTTTTGAACCAGCGGCGATACTGTTCGGCAATCGGGTACGTGATCTCGTTCGCCTGGCACTGTGGCAACTTGGTTTGCGGGACAATGGCTGAAGGATTCTCTGTCCAGAGCGGGTCATTTTTCGGCACCACGCTGGAGCGATTTGCGACGACGAACAGCCTCGACCACAGAACGCCTAGTACGACAGCGCAGCGGACATGTCAAAAAATTTTCCTTAACTGCTTTTGTACCCACGAATTATGCGAAACAGAAAACGGTGTGTTTTTTGAGAAATCCAACCTAATTTCCACCTTATTTCCTCAAACAAAACAACCTAAGTAGCATCGAGCGTCCTCAGATGACTAACCTAATTACCTTCTTCTGCCATTGATGTAGTATGTCGCTCGAAAATGAGGTAATAAGGTAATGAGGTTGGGTGTTTTTGGACACCGTGGCTACTTAGGTTGTTTCGTCAGAAAAATGAGGTGAAAATTAGGTTTTCCCGTAACGATTGATTGCGCTGTAGTACTAGGGCGTGTTGGTACTAACGAAAAATGGGCGGTTTGGGCAAGCGACTCGGGAGAATAGGCAATTTTCAGGCGAATTGTAACAGTCCGACTTGTTTTCAAAAGTGCTGCTTTGGACGGTTTATTCCCAAAATCCGGTAGTACCAACACGCCCTAGACTGCGGTGAAAGAACACGATTTTTGCTACAGTGTCATAACGATAGAAGGGAAAAAACAAAGACAAAACGAAACATTCGAACAAAAAATCGTTCGGCGGACGCTGATACTTGCCTGACGGACGCTGATACTTGCCCGATAAGGCGTAACAATATCCAGTTATTTTATCAGAAAAATAAAATTGCAGACAGTTTTCCTCACAGAAAAATCAACGTCATCACCACGAGTAGCGGCAACAGGATAAGGCAACTGTACACCATATAGCCGAAGAAACTCGGCATGGCGACACCGTCCTGCTCTGCAACCGCCTTGATTAAAAAATTCGGTCCGTTGCCGATGTATGTCATCGCTCCCATAAAAACCGAACCCAAAGAGACAGCAATCAACAAAGAGTGATCGACAAATCCCCCCCTGACAGGAACCAATCTGCTCCTGCCTTCGGCATGGACCCACTGCCGCGCATCGTTCTTTTTCCACTGCGGATCGGCGGCAAGTTCCGCATCGCTGTTGGGCGACAAAGATTTTGCTGTCTCAAAGAAGACCACATACGTCGGTGCATTATCCAAGACCGCACTCAACGAACCGGTTGACCAGAAAAAGAGTTTTTCCGTGTTAAGCCCCGTTACTTGTTGTGTCTGGGACACGACGGTTTGTCCGTGAACATTCAGAATTTGCAACGGCACCTGCATACAGAGAAAGATGCCGAAAAAGAGTGCCGCCACTTCGCCGATCGCCACAAAGTTAAAAACGTTTTCCTTTCGGATCAACAGACTGCCGAAAAGCAGGGACATTGCAGCGAGTCCCAGTTGCACGGCTTCACGCAGATAATACCAAGGATGCCAGTTCGTTCCCGGCACAGTCCGACTGGGATCAAGAAACGCAATCGCCACCACAACACCAAGCAACAGTGGCACGTTCAGTTTCCAACCGGAAACGGTGAACAATTTCTGCGCGGGATCGTTTCGTTTGTCGCTATATTCTTTGGTTTCGCGCGGAAAAGACCACAGAGCATCCCATAGAAAAAATATCGTCATGAGTACCAGGTTCACGAACATCCATTCCCACACGAGATGGAATGTCCACTCGAACGCCACGCCTCGCAGATAACCGAGAAACAGCGGCGGATCGCCGAGAGGAGTCAAGCAACCGCCGCAGTTGCAAACGCAAAAGATGAAAAAGACAACAGTGTGGGCTTGATGTTTTCGTCCTCGATTCATCTCGAGCAACGGACGAATCAGGAGCATTGCCGCTCCGGTAGTGCCGATAAAACTTGCCAACACCGATCCGACGAATAAAATCCCGCAATTGACGAGCGGCGTTGCCTTCAAACTGCTGGTAATGCGGATACCACCAGCAATCGTGAAAAGTGCAAAAAGCAGGACGATGAACGGAAAAAACTCGACGATCATGGCGTTCATGAACACTGTTTTGGCAACGGCAAAACCACCTTCTGCCGGATCAATAAACTTGTGTTCGACCCAATGTTGTGCAACGGGAAAATGGCAACCGATGTAATAGTAGAGGAGCGTTAACAGACCGAGACTGCCAGCGATCAACAATTTGTTCGTATTCTTTTCCCACCAATGCGCTGTTGTCGGAATCAATGGCAAGAGGGCAATGCAGAGCAGCAGTATCACAAAAGGGGCAACCATATAAGAGGGTGGATGGGATGGACGATCCCCTTTTTCGGTATCATACTCAGCATATTCTTGTTCAACGTGGGTAGCATTGGATATCTCCGTCCATTGTTGCGGCAAGCCCTGATAAACGAGAAAGCCGTAAAAAGCGAGAATGAGCAAGAGAGCGATGGGGACTGGTAGTAACAATTTGCTCGGCTTGGCTTCGTGTTCTTGACTGGGATCGTGTTGATTTGTCATGGCTCATTTGTGGAAGACCCGCTCTACAACTATACTGCAGTCGGTCGAAAATTCTGGATGCCGCTATTTTATCCGGGGGGCGGAGACCCGAAGCGGCTGAGCGGGGGCGTGGCCGAAAAATGACCCGCTCTGGACCTAGCGCAAGCACCAATTTTCGGCAATCCAATCGGCGGGTCGTGCCGCGCGGAAACCACAATGTCCCACCCAGCCCGATTGTACGGCATCGGGATTCGGGTTGCCGTGAAAGATCACAATTTTCGCTCCCGCAGGCTTCTTCGGCGGCAGGAAATGACAGAGCGGGAAAGGTTGCATGCAGTGTCGCTTGAAACTTCGGCACCAAGTTTCGTCCCAGTACGTTAACATCCCTTTTCGGTGAATGGAGTGGGACAGGTACGCTTGTTCGTTTCGATGTTGCTCACGAACCTCTTCGCCATGATTGACAAAACGATCCAATACGTCCTGATGTTCGCCGATTTCAAATCGGAACACCGACGAGTTTCCAATGATCGAATCACGAAAGCCCCATTCGTGGACAATGATAAACTGACCAGCTTGATCGAAAAATGGTTGTAAATTGTCCAGAATGACGACATCCAAATCGAGGAACAACGCTGGTCCCGACAGATCACTGCCGAGATTATTTCCGAGTATCGTCAACTTTCGCCAACCTCGTTCCGGCAACGAACTTTCGAGTTGCATTTCCGGAAGCGGACGAACTTCGACACGGTCATCGAGTCCATTGCCATCATCGGTGAAGCAAACGAATCGATAGGGCGGAGCGAGATGTCGGCGCACCCTATCCGCCAAAATATTAACGTAAGACGGCGGGAACTTCGTTCCCCATTTCATGCAAAAAATATGTTTCATCTTCTTGGGAACCGCCGAGATTATATCCACGATTGCCCCCGCCGTCAAGGACGCTCGGCTTTCGCCGGAAAATCACTGGCCTGTTTTTTCCTTTCACATTCTGGAGCAAGGAGTCAGGAGTCAGAAGTCGCATGCGGTGTGGCAACATCCTCTGCGCTTGCGTCTCCTGACTCCTGCCTACTGACTACTGTCTCCTTTTCTGACAAAATCTTTTGCGATACGCCATAGACCTTCCTGACGGAAAGCGGGAATGGTTTGTCGTTTGGCGGCGGTGGTCATGACGACAGCATTGATGTGATGGTCTTTAGCATATTGCGACAATTTGACAATTTCATTGCTGCGAAGATAGGCCAGTCGTTTGTGAAAAGATTCGGAAAGGGCAAGATAAAGATAGTCGGTGAATTTTTTCGACTTTTTCTTGTTCAGCCATTCGTCGAAAATGGGATAGTATTCTTCTCGCTTCCCTTTGTTTTGAATAATCACCGGAGGATACCTTTTTTCAGTTTAGTTGCTTTTTGGTTACCCTTGACATTTTCGCTGTGTTGGCTATGATTGTGCCTTTGCATTGCCCGCGTAGCTCAACTGGCAGAGCGCAGCATTCGTAATGCTGAGGTTGTGGGTTCGATTCCCACCGAGGGCTATGACGTAAGTCGCGTAAGCGTAAAGACTTACGAACAAAATTTTTCATGAATAATTTGTCATTGTAGATATACATGTGTCCAGATTTGGACACATTTCATCCCTAACTTTGACAAAATCATGAAAAAGTTACAGTCCATGTAACACGCGACGAAATGGCTTACACTCCTGGCACGCAGGTGGCTGCCCTGAACCGCCAAAACCGTTTGCAAGGACAAAACGAAAATGCGACTTTCAGTGCGACCTAAAAAATCGACTTTCAAAAACCGACTGTTTTTAAGCGTGAAAACGGTTTTTGCGTCATCCTTTTAAGACGGAACATCTCGAGGTGCGTCCGATTTACGTGCGTAAGGCAGAGCGAACAAGGGCACACGTTTTTGTGGTGATGCTGGTGTATTTGTTCGTTCAGGAACTGCGTGCGTGTTGGCGGGAGTTGGACAGTACGGTCGAGGAAAATCTTTCGGCACTCGCGGGACTGTGCGGAATGCGAATGAGCGGACCGAATGGCAGCGAAGTCTATGTCATCCCCAAGCCCAACGCACGGATACAAAAACTCTTCACCCTGGCAACCATCGAATCGCCCACACTCCTCCCCGCCGGACGCACAAATGCGGACACAAAGAAAAAACTAAAAACAAGACGTAAGTAATTGCAAGCAATAGACTTGCCGCTAAAAATGTCGGATGAATGCGAGGGAACATCCGTTGGAATAAAGAGTGTCCCGAATACGGTATTCGTGGTGGCAATAATATTCGCGTTCGTGGTTTGTACGGGAAGCAGCATGACATCCGCCTTCTCTACAGTCCGTCGACAAGTTTAGGTTTTCCATCCGAGTTTTCTTGCAGTGGGGATAGGATCGTGGGAGCATTTTTCGCGTACTTCTCGCTGAGTTCGCTCTCCTTGGTGCAAGAGATTTGTCACCGACA
>Ga0123353_10010741_pt1 | contig 12806 bp, 12 predicted proteins | sample TergutLab28metaG_3_FD_92763 | JGI IMG/M metagenome (GOLD analysis project Ga0123353, IMG submission 92763) | Labiotermes labralis P3 segment gut microbial communities from Petit-Saut dam, French Guiana - Lab288 P3 | ecosystem: Host-associated > Arthropoda: Insects > Digestive system > Gut ...
GAGGGTGATAAACGAGTAAGCTTACGAGGCATTATTACCCGTGAAATGTTAGTGAATACACTTATCCACAGAGAATTCACAAGTTCATATATTGCAAAGTTCATTATCGAAAAGGATAAAATGTTCACCGAAAATGCAAACCGTGCCAATTCAAACGATTACATTACACCGGGTAATTTTGAACCAAATCCAAAGAATCCGATTATTGCATCGTTCTTCCGAAATATTTGGTTAGCGGACGAACTTGGTTCCGGCACTAGAAATTTGCATCTCTATGTTCCTCGCTACTCCGGAAGTAATCCGGAAATGATTGACGGAGACGTGTTTCGTATCATAGTACCACTTGATGATGAGTATTCATATGATTTTGGTAAAAATGAAGTGCAAATTTCTAGCGACCCTCAAGCGGTCGTAAGCGGTCGTAAGCGGTCGCAAGCGGTCGTTCCAGCCGATAGAAAGCAAGCGGTCATCAGTTATATAAAAGAATATGGACAATCTAAAACTCCTGACCTTGTAGATGTTGTTGGATTAAGTACTGGTCGGGTAAGAGCTTTGCTCCGAGAAATGGCAAATGATGGAACTATTGTAAAAAACGGCGATAACCGTTATACTTACTATACGTTAAAAGAGCAGTAATTTCATAGCTTTACAGCCACCACAAACCCGTAAGCCCACACCCGTAAAAAGTTCGTATTTAGATTGGACTGCTCCACCAGAGGATAAACTCTACAGCGATAAACTGTAGAGTTTATTGCTTTTACAAACTTTATTACATAATACAGGAGTTAAGCTGTATGGATAAAATAATTGTAGATGAATGTTTGAAGTTTTCATAAAAGAAAAAATTATATATACCACGGAGGTATAGCCCGGTTGTTGGAGATGCCTTATGGGTGTGTAACCCATTGGGGTGGGAGAGTGCTTGTCTGGCAGACAAGAGGTCTGCGGGCATATGGGGTGTAATAGCTTTCCCGCTTTTTTGGGGGTATCATAATATTCTTTTCGGTGAAAATGCGAATATAAGCGCACTTGATGGAATCAACAGAACCGAGATTCCGGTAATGATTACTCATGGTGTCCAAGACAATGTGATCGCACGTTAGACAATTGGGGACGGTACTGTTTATTTTTGTTGTATTTATTATGTACATTTTTATTCTTTTACAATTTCGTTGGATATTATTTTTTAAGAGTTCATGAATAATTCATGCTAAATATAGCTGACAGGGACGATATTGTCCAGTTCAGATAATGGCAAAATTCTGTCATTCAAACATACTATTGCGCCTTCGCCGCGAGTATTTGTTTGCGGGTCTCCGGCAAAGCGGAATGCTTTTATATCGTGAACTGTCGGATTACTGCTTTTCTTTACTTCAATCGGATGCAATTTTCCATTATAGTTAATAATGAAGTCTATCTTGTTGCCGTCCTTGTCTCTGTAAAAATACATATAGTTTTTCGGGTCAATGCCTGAGTTATAGAAACTTTTTAGTATTTCGCAAAAAACGAAGGTTTCAAAAAATGCTCCTGCCATTGCACCCGTTTCAATCTGCTCGGCTGTATGCCACTTTGTCAGGTATGCCATTAGTCCGGTATCCAGAAAATATACTTTTGGTGTCTTTATTGCTCGTTTCGTTATATTTGAGTGGTAAGGAGGCAACAGATAGATAAGATTTGATGCCCGCAACACGGAGAGCCACTTCTCGCAGGTCGGACGATTGACTCCGATTTCTTTTGCGATTCCATCGACATTAAACAGGTTTCCCGAATTTGCAGCAGTTACTTGCAAAAACTGATAGAACTTAATTTCGTCGCCGACATTTTCAATCTTTTTCACATCCCGTTCAATGTATGTGTTGATATAATCGTTGTAAAACGCACCACGATTGAGCTCCGGTGCTATGTGCAATTCGGGGAATGAGCCCGTGTGGATTAGTTGCCAGATTTCATTATAGTCTAATCCCGGATTTCCTCTTTCCGATAAGTAATATTCAGTTGGTATAAAGGGTATGGAGAACATATCGTTCTTTAATTCACGCATAGAGAGTCCCAAAAGCTCGAAAATCCCGACTCTTCCGGCAAGGCTTTCGCTTAAATCCTTTATCATGTTGAAGCGCTGTGAACCCGAAAGAAAGAAAACTCCTTTTTCGCCTGATGCGTCAATATGGGCTTTCATATACGGGAACAGCTCAGGCGCATACTGCGCTTCGTCTATAAATAAAGGTGTTTTATTTCTTGCAAGAAATAATTTCGGATTTGATTTAGCCAAGGTTCGTGTTTCCAACTCATCTAAAACTACAGTGTTTAACCCCTTGCTCTTAAAAACATGTTGCATTAACGTACTTTTGCCTGTCTGCCGTGCACCTGTAACTGCCATAACTCCACGTAAAAACTCCGGTGAGTTTAGTACTTTTTCAATATGACGCGTTATGTACATTTGCCACACCACCTTCGGCTGATTTTCGGTAATATTAATATTAGCCGAAAGCTGTGTATTTGTCAATGCAATTTTAACCCTGTATGTTTTTTACTATGAAACCACTTCCACATAAAAATGTGAAAAATCCGCACGAAACGATTATTGATATGTTGAAAGACATTGTGATATGGTATTTGTGCGGGTTACAGTCTTTTGATGCGGTGTATAAAAACATTACTTGACATTACCCTCGTAACTCGTATATTATATAGAAAAGCTTAACGAAAATTGGATGGATAAAGAATGAGCAAAATGAGGCAAGAACTTATAGAATCCATGCAGGAGCTGTTGGATTATTCGGAAGGCAAGATTGACCTTAGAACGACTAAGTTCAATATTTCTCCGGTATGCGATACAATCAGTGTGGAAGATATTAAAGAAACACGCAGAGTATTAGGAATGTCACAGAGCATTTTTGCATTAGTCCTTGGAGTATCAAAGAAGACAGTTGAATCTTGGGAAGCAGGAAGATACACACCTGATGGCGCAGCACGCAGACTAATCACAATAATGCAATTGGATCCAACTTTCCCCGAAAAATATGGTATTGTACAAAAATAATATTTAAGAATTTCTATCTAAAAACAAGATTTATTGTGTAAGAAAAGAGGTATATATGCAGGAAATTATTATCGACGAGGAATTTCAACGGCTTTTTCCGCCGCTTGATGAGCAGGAGTTTTGCAAGCTTGAAGAGAACATTTTGACATACGGGTGCATGAACCCGCTTGTGCTTTGGAATAATATATTGATAGACGGTCATAACCGCTACAATATTGTTACAAAGAACAACCTGCCATTTAACACAATCAGCTTGGAATTTAATTCCAGAGATGAAGTTATTTCATGGATGATTAGAGTGCAAATCGACCGCCGTAATCTCACGCCGATGCAGCTTACATATTATCGTGGGATGCACTATAATATTGAGAAAAAAATACATGGGGATGCTGACAGAATAACTAAAAATTCCCCAAGTGGTCAAAATGACCACTTGGAAGGAAGCACTGCAAACAGGCTATCTGAGCAATATAGAATATCACCGAGAACAATCAGGCGTGACGGACAAATTGCCGACGTAATTATAGCTATCGGTATAGAATCAGAAGAAGCAAAACACAGTATTTTATCGGGCGAAACACGTATCAGCCGAAAACAACTACGTGAAATGTCATCCGACACCGAAGAGTATATAGCAAAAACAGCCTCGAAAATCGCATCAGGAACATTCGAGGAAAGACCAATCCCGGCAACAACCCAATCATCGAACAACTCCGTCGGCAGTCTTGCAAGCAACTCTGCCGACAATCATCCGCTAACCGCAGATATAATCAGCGAAGCAAATATTTTTATCAGCAATATTCAAACATTAAAGTCAAACGAAGACCCAAAAGAACTGAAAAAAGCTGTGCGCGCACATATTGACGCTCTAGAGGAATTTTTCAGCCGGATTTAACCTCGCTGACCGCTTTGTCCATTGCGTCAATGACCTTATCGCACCACTTATCAAACTCAGGGTCTTCTCTTTGAAGCTCCTTGTTCGCAAGCACATTATTAATCGTCATGCGTACGCCTTGGTCAAACCGGATCTTCGCCGTGAACTCCGGTACGAGGCGCTTCAGCTTGGCATTATCAAAAACAACAGAATTTGCTTTATCGCCGGTTAAGCTGCCGGTGAAATCATATTCTGAGCATTTTGCCAGAAAATCTGACGGCACATAATATGGCTTAAGCTGCACTCCGAGAGCATCGGCAATGGACTTATACACCTGATTCCATGTCACTGTCTCGTCGGATGTAATTTGGACTGCCTCGCCTATTGCATGAATGTTGCCGAGAAGCCCTAAAAAAGCATCGGCGAAATCGGAGTTGTGTGTCATAGTCCACAGGCTTGTTCCATCACCGTGGATGATAACAGGCTTACCCTCAAGCATACGTTTTGCTATCTGCCAACTGCCGTTACTGCCATGCACCCCAAGCGGAATAGAACGCTCATCGTATGTGTGACTCGGTCGCACAATAGTCACGGGGAAGCCGTTTTCGCGGTACATTTTTATCAGGTAGTCTTCGCAGGCAATCTTGTTGCGTGAATACTCCCAATAGGGATTGGCAAGCGGGGTGCCTTCCGTAATCCTATAGTCGGAGAGCGGCTTTTGATATGCAGATGCGGAGCTGATGAATATGAACTGCTTGGTTTTCCCTGCGAAAAGCCGATAGTCTCTTTCAAGTTGAGACGGCACAAATGCAATAAAATCAGCGACTACATCAAACTCCATGCCCTCAAGCAGAAATGCAACTGCGGCTTCGTCATTGATATCGCAAGTTATCGGTTTGTAACCGTCCGGAAGACAGTTGTTTCGATTGCCTCTGTTAACGATATAGAGCTCATGCTCACCGCTTTCGAGTAATTTTTTTGATATTGCTGTGCTAATGATACCTGTCCCGCCAATAAAAAGTATTTTCATGTTTATTTTTTCCTTTCAGTTTTTTTAGTTTAATAAAATTTCTTTGTGGAATGCGGACAAAAGGGGACGGTACGATTTTGTCCCACCTCAAGCAATCACACCACCGCCGACAACGATGCTGCCATCGTATATTACCGCTGACTGGCCCTTGGTTATCGCTCTTTGCGGTTCTTCGAACTCAATATACAAAGTGTCATCATCTGTCTGACGCACTGCTGCGGTATGTCCGGGGTCTGAGTATCGAATTTTTACCTGTGCTCTTATTTGCGTATCAAGAGTATCGACTGCAATCAGGTTGATATTCTTTGCTGTCAGCGACTTGGAGTAGAGCATTTCCTTTTTTCCGATGACAACCGTATTATCAGCAGGGTGCAGTTCAAGCACATACGGCGGATGCGGCATCGCAAGTCCCAAGCCCCGACGCTGACCGATTGTATAAGCGGCAACACCCTTACACTCACCGAGGTCATTCCCGTTGACATCTACAAACCGTCCTTTATGCAAAGGCTTACCGGTGTGCTTCACAATAAATCCGACATAGTCGCCGTCGGGGATAAAACAAATATCCTGACTCTCGCTCTTACGTGCATTTACCAAATCCGTCTCTTGTGCAATATCGCGAACCTGAGCCTTGGTAAGTCCGCCGAGCGGAAATCTCGCTTGCGACAACTGCTCTTGAGAAAGCGTATACAAAGCGTAACTCTGGTCTTTAGATAAGTCCACGCCTTTTTTTAGTAAATACCGCTCGTTAGCATCACATTCGACCTGAACATAATGACCCGTTACAATGTAATCTTTGCCTAAATCACGAGCCTTATCCAAGAGCCTGCCGAACTTAAGAAACCTATTACAGACAACACAAGGGTTCGGCGTACGCCCCGCATAATACTCGGAAATGAACATATCGATAACATACTCGGAAAAACACTCCGAAAAATCAAAAACGTGAAAAGAAATACCGAGGCCATCCGCAACAAAACGAGCCGTTTCAACAGTACTTTCCCCGCCATCAAACAACAACATCGTCGCGCCGTCACAAGCAAACCCGTCCCTGATTGCCAGCACCGCTGCTACAGTGCTGTCAACCCCGCCGCTCATGGCGACGAGTGCGGATTTTGAAGATTTTGACTGCAGATTTTTAGCACTCATGAATAATCACCCAAATGTATACAATACCCACCATTGCGGGCGACCGGGGGCGGTCGCCCCTACCTCAATCAATGCTTTAAAGTGCCATGACTTGAACTCATTGAAACGAAAACGTATCTCATAATGCTTTATATAGCGTTTCAGAAGCCCTCTTCAATACCTTCACAAAATATTCCGCTTCTTCTTTCGTGCTATATCTCGAAAAACTCACACGTAAAGCCCCATCGATGACATCGTTTTTCAATTGCATAGCTTCCAAGGTGCGGCTTCGGGCACCCTTTTTACAAGCCGCGCTCCTTGAAACACAAATGCCCTCACCGTCAAGAAAACTCATAAGCACCTCGCTCTTGTGACCGGGAAGCGAAATGCTGAGAATAAACGGAGAATAATCATCCCCTCCACCTATAAAAACAACATCAGGTATCTCTGCCATCAACAAATCTGAAACGTACTCACGCAATCCCCGGACATGCCGGGCTATTTCCTCAAGCTCCATATGACCCAGTTTTGCGGCAACGCCGAACCCGACAGCCGCCGGAAGAGCCTCCGTGCCACCCCGGATTCCTTTTTCATGGTTGCCGCCCAAGACGAGCGGAGCAAGCTTAACACCGTCTTTTATATATAATGCACCGACACCTTTAGGACCGTGAATTTTATGCGAGCTGACCGTGATTAAATCCGCACCGAGAGATTTTATGGTAAAGGGAATTTTGTTTAACCCTTGAATAGCATCGGTATGAAAGACAGTACCTAAACCACGGCGTTTTATCTCGTTTGAAAACTCACCGACAGGATTTACCGTGCCCGTCTCGTTGTTAACGAGCATTATCGAAGCAAACACGGTATCATCACGCAAAGCGGCGGAAAAAGTTCCGGGAGTAATATGACCCGATGAATCCGGCATAAGATATGTCACCTCAAAGCCGCTTCTTTCAAGCTTTTTAATAGGGTCAAGAACTGCACTGTGTTCAATCGCAGATGTGATTATATGTCTGTCTGATGGTGGTACAGTACCCAAAGGTAATTTATTGCCTTTAGATATTCCCTTACGTTTACGCATAAGCAACTCAGCAACACCGAAAATCGCCCAGTTGTTGGCCTCGGTTCCGCCGGATGTGAAGTATACATACTCCGACTTTGCACCCAGCGCATCTGCCAGATTCCCACGCGCTTCTTCAAGTTTATCGCGGGCAAACCTGCCATAACTGTGCAAGGAAGAAGGGTTGCCGAACCCGTCCTCCATAACACAGACCATAGCCTCAATTGCTTCATCACGCACCTTAGTCGATGCGGCGTTGTCAAAATATACGTTCATATCGTTTATATCAATCGTCCATTCCGCTGCCGTATGTCAGTATGAAGTTAAAACCAATCTTATCGCATACGGTAAAAATGACAAGACGATTTTCGACCGGCACTACTCGAATAATATGAGCGCAATAAACTCCAGCGTTTCACTGCCTGCATTTTTAATCGCATGCCCGCCACCGACAGGTGTATGGGTTGTATCGCCGGGGTAAAGGGTTATGGTTTCACCATTGTCATCGTACTCTGCAATACCGCTGATAATATGATACGACTCCATTTCACCCTCATGTACATGACTGCCGATTGATGTACCCGGCTCCAAAGTGATTTTTGCAAACAAGCGACCTTTATCATTGAGTTCATCAGGCGAAAGCAAACTCTCGATTTTCACTAAACCTTCACCGCCGCGCATATTTTCATTAATTTTCGTTTCATAACTTGATTTTCTTTTTATCATATTAATTGTCCATTCCGCCGCCGTGCATCGGCACAAAACTTAGTGAAACCTATCTTATCCGCACGGTAAGGAATGATAAGACGATTATCATCAAATCGCAAAATTGCCATCCTTGAACACAACTACTTCCTTACCCGAGGCAGTGACACCAACAATCGACATATCCGCTGAACCGAACATGAAATCCTGATGACTGTCGCTGACGTTGATACCCGCAGCCTTACGCTGCTCTTCATTCATTGAGTCTCCCCCCTCAACGCAGCCCGGGTATGCGCTGCCGAGAGCGAGATGGCAACTTGCGTTTTCGTCATATAACGTGTTATAGAACAGGACTCCTGTATTGGAAATCGGCGAATTATATTCAACAAGAGCAATCTCGCCGAGTTTATCCATTCCGGGAATATCATTAATCATATTTGCTAATTGTTCCCTGCCGGATTTGGCATCATATGAAACGACTTTGCCGTCTTTGAATGTGATTGTGAAGTCCTCAATCAGATTGCCTTGGAAAACGTTAGGCATTGTGCCGACAACCGTGCCGTCTACACCATTAGCATAAGGCGCGGAGAAAATTTCCTCTGTCGGAATATTCGGCAGGAAGGGGAGACCGTCTTTTGCGACATCGCCGCTGCCTTTCCAAATATGATTTTTGGGAAGCTTCATACGTAAATCCGTTCCTGCGCTGTTTTTAATGAGAAGCTCGGTAAACCGGTAATCATTAAGCATTTTAACACGTCTTTTAAGAGCATCAATATGGTTGCTCCATCTTTCCAACGCCTTCCCGTCTCCAACACGGGTTGCAGCAAAAATTCTATCCCACAATAATGAAATCGCTTCCTCCGCACTTGCGGCATTCGGGAAAACTTTATTCGCCCATGCTTCTGACGGAACTGTTATCGTAGTCCAGCGCACACCGCCCGTAATGATTTTTCCGAAGTACCCCTTAAGCGCATTTGAAGTAGTAATGCTAAACCTGCTCAATCTGTTTGAATCAACACCTTTAAATACCTCGGGATCTGTAGCAATAACATTCAAAAACGCCGCACCTTCATCAGAGAGACTGTCCATCAAAAGCTTATCCCATGCAGGGTATTTATCAAAGACCGAGTCATCAGCCATAAGAAATCGTGTCCGGGAGCAAAAATCATCAACCCAACGCATATGCACATTCGATGCACCCGCCTTATACGCAGCCACCATAGCCAAACGGGCAAAAAAAGCACAATCAACACTGCAAGCAATAACAAGCTGCTGCCCCGGCTGAAGATTCAACCCCTTGCGAATAACAAGCTCAATATACTCCTCAAGCAACTCCTCGTTATATAACGGTTTACTCATAACACACATAATAATCGTCCATCCCTTTCAAAAATATTGTATTTTACCAACCATGAAACAGGATATCAGAAATATCGGCGAATTTCAAATAATATGTTGGGATTGTCAGGGGGACGGTTCTCCTGACAACATATGATGAATTTTCACCATAGTTTGTCAAGAGAACCGTCCCTCTGACAACCTTTGACAACTGTGTCATTTCGCAAACAGATATGATATAATCAAAAGATACGGGGACGGTTCATCTGTCCTGCTGAAAAGGAGAATTTCTATGAGAGCTTATGAGAGACTACTGCGCTATGCGCCTTATCCGACTTCATCGGATGCAGGCAATGATGCTTGTCCAAGTACGCCTGAGCAGCTTGAGTTCGGCAAGGCTTTGGTTGAAGAGATGCTGGAAATGGGGATAGCCGATGCGAACATGGACGAAAACGGTTATGTCTTCGGGACTATCCCGGCAACAGACCCGGATTTCGGCGGCACGGTTATCGGGTTTATTGCTCATATGGACGTGTCGGTGGATGCCCCTTGCCAACCGATGAACGCACGTGTTGTAGAGAACTACGATTGCGGTGATATTATTCTCAGTGATGGAGTCGTTTTATCCCCGTCGGAATTCCCCGTGCTTAAGCAGTATAAAGGGGACGATTTGGTTGTGACAGACGGGAAAACATTGCTGGGTGGTGATAACAAGGCGGGGATCGCGACGATTTTGACAATGGCGGAGTATTTTCTCACGAACCCTCAGGTTGCGCATGGCACAATTAAAATCGGATTCACTCCTGACGAGGAAATAGGAAGAGGAGCCGACTTATTCGATGTTAAGCGTTTTGGAGCAGATTTTGCGTATACTGTTGATGGCGGCGAGTTCGGCGAGGTCGAGTATGAGACCTTTAACGCATCATCGGCAACGGTCACAGTTACCGGCAGGAGCATGCATCCGGGAACTTCAAAAAACAAGATGAAAAATGCATCATTGATAGCAATGGAGTTTGCTGCTATGCTGCCCGTGGCAGAGAGACCGGAGTATACCGATGGTTATGAAGGCTTCTACCATCTTCTCTCTATGGAAGGCGAAGTAGAAAAAGCTGTATTAACCTATATCGTCCGCGACCACAACGAAGATATACTCAAGTCCCGTGAGGATTACCTGAAAAAAACCGCAGAGTTTATCAACAGCAAATATGGTTACAACGCCGTAGATGTTGAAATCAAAGAATCGTACCGCAATATGGAGAGCATCCTTCGCAATCACTGGCATTTAATAGAAAATGCAAAAAAATCGGTAGCACAAGCGGGGGGAACGCCGATAATAAAACCGGTTCGCGGCGGCACGGACGGCTCGCGCCTATCCTTTATGGGACTCCCTTGCCCGAACCTCGGCTCCGGAAGCCACAATGCTCACAGCCGCATGGAATTCGCCAACGCCCAATCAATGGACAAAGTGGTAGAGTCGCTGGTAACGATTGCGAAAATATATGCTGATTTTTAGCGTAGGGAGTTTTTTATGGTACGGTCAACTCGTAATAACCCGTATATAATAGAGGTAACTTATGTATTATCTGACAAAAGAACAGGCGAGGCGGTTTATACTGCTAAAGCAGGGTCTTATAGGTGATTATCGTTTTATCGGAAAGCAAGGAGTGCTTGAATATATCCGCCAAACGGGGTGCATCCAGTTTGACCCTGTTGATGTTTGCGGGAAAAACCCGGAGTTGGTACTCCAATCTCGTGTAAAGGGTTTCAAAAAATCAATGCTGTTCGAGCTTTTGTATAAAGACAGGGAGCTTGTTGACTGCTTCGATAAGCAACTGGCAATAATACCGACACCGGACTGGCCTTACTTTGAGCGGTACAGGCAGATATCCAGAGACAATCTGGATAAATATCCGGAAATACATGTGTTAATGGAAAACGCAAAATCATTCATAAACGAAAACGGAGTCTGCAGCTCAAGCGAACTTCCGGATGAGTACAGCGGTGAATCAAATTGGTTTTCGGCAATCCACTGGAGCGCGGGAAAAAATAAAGCCCGGGCTGTACTCGAGCAATTATATACCGAAGGTGAGTTGATTATCCATCATAAAAAAGGTACGCGGAAATATTATGATCTGGCAGCCAAACACATACCGGCAGATATCCTTGCCGCTCCCGACCCGTTGCCTGTAGATATTGATCACATTAAGTGGCGTATGCTAAGGCGTATCGGTGCCGTGGGGTTATTATGGAACAGACCATCGGACGCATGGCTGGGCATATGGGGCTTTAGCACAGCAGTCCGGCAGGAGTGTTTTGATGCTTTAATAAAAGAAAACAAGGTAATTGAAGTAATAGTTGAAGGAATAAACTCACCGCTTTATTGCCGCTTCTGTGACGAGCAACTATTGAACACAGCTATGCAAAACCAAAAAATAAAAAAACGCTGTGAATTACTGGCACCTCTGGATTGCTTCATCTGGGACAGGAAACTGATAAAGGCTCTCTTTGACTTCGACTACGCATGGGAAATATACTACTCGCCGGATAAAAGAAAATACGGACATTACGTTCTGCCAATGATATATGGCGACACCTTTGCAGGTCGCTTGGAAGCAACAGTAGACAGAAAAGCAAAAATGCTGCTCGTGAAAAACATATGGTACGAAGAAGGCTTTAAACAAACAAAACCCTTCAAAAAAGCAGAAGAAAACATGATAACCCGCTTTGCAAAATTCAACGAATGTTGTCAGGGGAACCGTCCCCTTGACAAAGATTGAATTACTAGCTGATGAAATTATCAAAACGGGCATAAAGAAAAAAGACGCGACACATTTGGCTTGTTCAATAATTGCCAATTGTGACTATTTCATCACAACTGATAAACGTGTATTAAAATATGTAACAGATAGAGTTAAGATTATTAATCCTATCAACTTTGTAGAAATGTGGGGTGAAACAGAATGACTAACGTTCAAACTTCTGCAATAATGAGTGCCGGCATGAAGATACTGCGTGAAACGCTTGGAATAATTGAAGCGGAAATTTTCATCGCTAACATTAAAAGTCCGGGATTCGATTATACTAAGTGGCGAGAAAATCTTTGGGAAGATATTTCGCTTCGAGAATTGCTAAAACGTGCTGCGAAAGCAGAAGAAAAATACGGTGTTCCAAAAAATGTCGTAATTATGTAACTGCCATAATCGTAGAAACAAAAAACGGATGCCAATTACAAAATGATGTTCTCCGTTTTTGCTAATGAGTATATTCTTCGCTGTTCAACCAGTTGCCTGTTTGTCAAGACTTTTTAGTAAAATATCTAAAAAAGTAGCTATTTACAACGGTTTATGGTAGTATTAAGTCGGTTATTTTTATTAGCTACATAATGTTATTTTACATAGAATGACGATTATTTATATTAGGCGGTTTTGAAATGAGTTATAAAATGCGAGTGAGAGCGGGAGCAATTATTATACATGAAGGTAAAATTCTTATAAACAAATTCGGTGACGGGATATATTATAACATTCCCGGCGGTGGAATCGAAAAAGATGAAAACGCCAGATCAGCAGTTGAGAGGGAAATCTTTGAGGAAACAAATTTACGTGTTATTGCAAAAGAACTTGTTTTTACA
>Ga0123353_10010744_pt1 | contig 12805 bp, 12 predicted proteins | sample TergutLab28metaG_3_FD_92763 | JGI IMG/M metagenome (GOLD analysis project Ga0123353, IMG submission 92763) | Labiotermes labralis P3 segment gut microbial communities from Petit-Saut dam, French Guiana - Lab288 P3 | ecosystem: Host-associated > Arthropoda: Insects > Digestive system > Gut ...
CGGCGGCTGAAGGTCTGATTCAAGGCTTTATTCATGTAAAGCTCCTCGATCTTCGGTCGTGTCAATAGTACGTCATGTTTTCTTCATGTTGGATTTTATTTTACCATGTCTGCGATAGTGTCAGCAGCCAGTGTATAAATCCAATATGTGATTGAACTTATACAGATCCAGGTGCTTGTGGAAAGATTTTCTGGATGGCAATAACTGCTGGCGATATTGAGACGGCCATGTGTTGATGACCAACCGGCCTCTACACGTTAAACAAAAAGTTAATCACGTCCCCGTCCTGCACGGTGTATGTCTTGCCTTCCAGCCTGAGCAAGCCGCGCTTCTTGGCCTCGGCCATGGTTTTGACCTCCAGCAGCTCCTTGTAGCCGATAACCTCGGCGCGGATAAAGCCGCGTTCGATATCGGAATGTATCTTGCCGGCGGCTTTTTGCGCAGGGGAGCCTTTGGCCACCGGCCAGGCGCGCACCTCGTCGGGGCCGACGGTCAGGAAGGAAATCAGCCCCAGCAGTTCGTAGGAGGTCTGAATCACGCGCTCGAGGCCGGTCTGCGCAAGGCCGTACTCTTTCAGAAAGTCACCGACCGAGGCCTCGTCCAGCCCGGAGATATCCATCTCCAGCTTGCCGCACAGGGCAATCAGGCGGTGGTTGGGGCGCCCGAACTGCTGGTTGTACTCGTCCTCCAACTGTTTTGAGCGTGGCAAATCTGCCTCGCCGATGTTGACCACGGTGATAAGCGGTTTGGCTGAGAGAAACTGATAGCCCACGATGATTTTCTGTTCGTCCTCGTTCAGACCTTGCTCGCGGATGGGCACGTCCTTTTCCAGATTGTCACGCAGGCGATGGAGCAATTCCTGCTCGGTCAGCAGGCGTGGCTTTTCCTCAGGTTTGGCGCCTCGGATGGATGAGGCGATGCGATTGAAGCGCTTCTCGATGATGGCCATATCAGAGAAGATTAGTTCGAGATTCATTTCTGAGATGTCGCGGGCAACGTCGATAGAGCCGGAGGGGTGGGGAATAGAGGGGTCTTCAAAGGCGCGTACCACGTTGAGAAGGGAGTCCACGCCGACGAGCTTGGTCAACAGCTCTCCCGCCCCGCCGCCTTTGGCCAGTGTCTTGACCGAAGCGCCGATGTCCAAGTACTGAATTTCGGCAAAGGTGGTCTTTTTGGGATTGAAGAGTTCGGTGAAAGCGTCAAGCCGCGCGTCGGGAACCATGGCCATACCGACGTTGGCTGCGGAGGCGCCGCCGAAGCCGCCCGTTTGGGCGGTATTGCCGGTGAGGGCGTTGAAAATAGAGGTGCGCCCCGAGCCGGAAAGTCCGATAATGCCGATACCGAGTGCCATGCTACTTGATGATTCTGTCGGCCTGCTTGAGCGCCAGCTTGCGTTCGCTTGGGTTGAGACGCTCGTTGGCGGCCAGTTCCAGCAGCGCTAGCAGGGCTTCGCGGGTGCCGATGTCGCCCATGTTCTTGATGGCGTTGGTGCGCATACTGGCAGATAGCTCCATGTCTGTGGCGATGGCTGCCAGTTTGTTGACTTCTTTGATGACGGCTTCGGACATCGTTATTCTCCCTTGTGGACTGCTCCTATTTTACAACAATCTGGGGCGGGCTGTCAGCCTTCAGCGGCAGTGGGGCGGCGGCGCAAGTATCGCCACAGGTAGTGCAGCCCTGAAACGAGCGTCAGCACTACCGCCGCTGGCATTATCCAGCTGTAGACGGAAAGCAGTCCGTCAAGCCAGGAAAAATTCAGGCCGGCGAGTACCTGTCCGGTGTGCAGCGATTGATACAGCGCCACCCAGCAGACAGCCGTGTATGAGACGGCGATTTTTAACCTGCCCCAGTTATCGGTGGCGAGCGCCGGTGAGCCTGTATGCCGGTTGCGCAGGTGCATGATGACCCCTTCGCGGCAAACAACCACCAGCGGTATCCAGAAGGCGATGGCGTCCAGTGCGAACAACCCGATGAGCATTCCGCAGATGAAAATCTTGTCGCTGACCAGGTCGAGGGCGGCGCCGTAGCGCGAAGGACGTTTTGAAAGGCGCGCCAAGATGTCGTCGGCAATATTGCTCAGGCCTGCCAGCAATGCGAAAGAGGCGCTCCACAGCCAGCCTTCGTTCCAGCCGAGTGTCACGGGCAGGAGCGCCAGCGGCAACAACAGGATGCGCGAAAGTGTCAGCCAGTCTGTGATAATCATGCTGTCCGGCGGCTTTCCCGATATTTTTTCAGCAAGGGATGTCTACCTGCGGCGTTTGCGGCCGCGTACCATCACGACAACCACGATTACCGCGATAATCACCAGAATGACTATCAGCGAGATTTCACTGACACCAAGCCCGCCGTCTGATGTCCCGTTGGTTGTTGTCGCAGTGGTGGTTGTGGTACCCGTCGGTGTGGTAGTGTCTGGCGGGCCGAACATGAGTACGGTTCCGTCCTCCCCAACGGCATAAATTTTGTTGGCAGAGGCGCCCCACAGGGATGTGATGTTACGATTCGTGCCGCTTTCGGAAGCGCTCCAGACGGTGCCGTCGAAATGCATGACTGCTCCGCCAACTCCCGCGGCGTAGACGTTGCTGTCGGAAAGTCCGAACAGGGCTTGGTAATCGACATTGCCGCCGTCCGGGAATGCGCCCCAGGCTACGCCGTTATAGCGCAGGATGACGCCGTCTCCGGCGGCGAAAACATTAGTGGCGGTTGTGCCCCACAGGGTGGAGATGCGTTTGGTGGTGGCGTTGGACATATCGGACCACTCGGTGCCGTCGTACATCAGCAGGGTGCCGCCTTCGCCGGCAATGAACACGTTTGTGCTTATTCCCCACACGGCGTAAAGATCGCTGCTGATGCCGGCATCCAGCGCTGTCCATGTGGCGCCGTTATAACGCAGGACAGTTCCGCCTTTTCCGACGGCGTAAATATTTGAGGTGGACAGGCCGTAGATGGCGGTAAGATCGGCGTCGGTGCCGCTGGTATCTTTTACCCAGATGGTGCCGTTGTGGCGCATGATGACGCCGTTGTCTCCCACTGCGAAAGCGCCCCACACATCGTTGAGTCCATTGAATCCCAGTGCCTCCACAGTCCAGACCGAGCCGTTATATCGATAGAGGAGTCCTTCCCTGGTCAGAACCTGCATGCTGGAATCGGATGTGCCATGTACGGCGGATATGTCTCCGGAAGGTTCCACTGACAAGACGCTCCAAGCCGAGCCGGCGTATTCCAAAATGGTGCCGCTCGCGCCCACGCCGATGATAGTCAAATGTGACGTTCCCCACAGCCCGATCAGGTTTTTGGTCGTGCCGGATTCCATGGCGCTCCACGAAAAGCCGTTGTAACGCAGGATGGTGCCGTTGTTACCCACGGCGAAAACAGGCATGGCTTCAGGGATAACGTTGATAGTGCCTCCCGTGAAGACGCTTCCCAGGCTGCGCAGGTCGGCGCTTGTTCCCGAAGTCTGTGCCGTCCAAGTCGAGCCGTTGTAATGCAAAATCGTACCCGCGACGCCGCAAGCGAAGATGTGAGAGGGGGATATGCCCCACAATCCGGTAAGGTCGTTGGTGGTGCCTGAGTCTATTTTGCTCCACGAAGAACCGTCGTAGCGCAGGATGACGCCGTTGTTGCCTACGGCATAGTTGCCCCACACCGCCAGCAGTGCGGTGGAGACTCCGCTGGTTTGTGCTGTCCAGTTAGTGCCGGAGCCATTGAGAATCGTTCCCTGGCCGCCAACAATGAAGATATTGTCGGAATCGCCCCAGATACCGAAGAGGTCGTTGGAGGTGCCGGAGTCCATTTTGCTCCAGACCGAACCATTGTAGTGCAGCAGGGTGCCGCCCGCGCCGACCGCATAAACATCGTTTCCAGATGTACCCCATATGCCGTAGAGAGCGCTGTTCGTGCCGCTGTACTGCGGTGTCCAGTTTGTCCCGTCAAAGTGCCAGATAGTGCCGCTTGAGCCTGCGGCGAAAACATCATTACCGAACCCCCATACCGCTGTCAGATTGTTGGCCGGGTTGATGGAATAGCGGCTCCAGCCGCTGGTATCGGACAGCACCGGCGCAGGGGCGACCAGCGCCAGTACGGCGGCGACAAGCGGCAGAGCTAAGACGGCGAGCAAACGTTTCATGGCAATCCTTCCCGCGATTGATAGTTGTTTATTATAATGCCATTTGAAGCCGTAAGTGTAAAGAGGGAGTCGGAAACCAGCAGCAAATAACTGAGAACGGCGAACCAATTATGCTACAATCTTGACCGTGATACACCTTTTTTACGGTCCGGATGACTTTTCCGTCCGTGAAGCCCTCGGCGAGATTCGTATCGGGCTGGGGGATACGGCGCTGGCGGAATCCAATATCTCCCGTCTCGACGGTGCCAAGCTCAAACCGGAGGAACTGGCTTCTGCCGCGCAGAGTATGCCGTTCTTCGGCGGAAAGCGCATGGTGATTGTCGAAGGGCTGCTGTCCCGCTTTGAGGCGAAGGAAAAACGTGCCTCCGCCAAATCCGAAGCGTCCGCTAAAAAAACCAATAGCGAGTTGCCCGCCATTTTCGCCAAAGTGTTTGCGGGCGTTCCCGACAGCACTGAGGTGGTGCTACTGGACGCAGAGGTTGGCAGAAGCAATCCGCTGTTCAAGGAAATCGCTTCACGAGCCGATGTGCGGGTTTTCCCTTTGCTGAAAGGGTCTCTCCTCGACTCTTGGGTCAGGAAGCGGGCGGAAAAGCTGGGGGTGGATCTCTCCGATACGGCGCGCGGTGAGCTTATACGACTGGTCGGCGGTGACCTGTGGGTGATGCACGGTGAGCTGCAAAAGCTTGCAGCCTATGCCATGGGCAAGCCGGTCGGGATTGACGATATTCGAAAACTGGTGGGACTGTCACGCGAGGCCAGTATTTTCACGCTTGTCGATGATGTTATCGCCGGGCGCCTCAAACCGGCAGGCGAGGCCATGTACGGGATGTTGGAGGCAGGGGCGGCGCCGCAATATATCCTCTCGATGCTGGCGCGGCAGTTGCGGTTTCTCGTCCGCGCCAAAGACCTCAAAGCCTCTGGCAAATCAGACGCCGATATACAGAGTGCGCTCGGTCTGGCCGATTTTTCCTTTCGCAAGACGCTTGAGCAGGCGACGAAGCATACCCTGCCTCGTCTCAATGATTTTTACCGCCGCCTGCTGGATACCGATCTCGACATCAAGACCGGCAGGTATGACGATGAACTGGCGCTGATAATACTCATTACCGGCATGAGCGGTGGTGGCTGATGAAAGTACGCAAAGCTGTTATCCCAGCGGCGGGATGGGGTACGCGTTTCCTGCCTGCCACGCGCGCCTTTCCCAAGGAACTTTTGTCGCTGGTCAACAAGCCTGTCATACAGTATGCCGTCGAGGAGGCGCTGGCATCTGGCATCGGTCAGATTATAGTTGTGATTTCTCCGTTCACCAATGCCATCCGCGATTATTTCCGGCCGCACCCGGAGCTGGCGGCATTGCTGCGGAGCAGGGGCAACGGCGAACTTGCCGATGAAATGGAGCGCCTGGACCGTATGGCCGACATAATCTATGTGGTGCAGCCGGAGCGCAGGGGGCTGGGGCACGCGGTGTTGATGGCGAAAGAGGTGGTGGGGATGGAGCCGTTTGCCGTGATTCTGCCAGATGATGTGATTGACGCGCGCGAGCCGGCACTGGCGCAGATGCTGAGGGTTTTTGACTCCCGGCAGGCCGGCGTGGTGGCGGTGGAAAACATCGACAGGTCTGAAATCGGGCGCTACGGCGTGGTGCGCACGGAAACGGTAGCGCCGCGCCTGCACAGGGTGCTGTCGTTGGTGGAAAAGCCGGAGCCGGCGAAGGCTCCGTCGCGGCTGGGTATAGTGGGGCGTTACATACTCACGCCGCAGATTTTTGAGGTGGTTGAAAGTATTCCCCCAGGCAGTGGCGGCGAAATACAGCTTACAGATGCGCTGTCCGTGCTGCTCAAGCGGCAGGGACTCTATGCCTTGGAATTTGATGGGCGGCGTTTCGATACGGGGAGTCCCCCCGGCTGGATAGAGGCACAGGCGGCGTTCGGCATGAAAAACCAAGATTACGGGGAGGCACTCAGGGAAAAACTGCGGCAACTGACGAGTTACGAGTGAATTATTGAAGAAGGTAAACCCAAAATGAATAGTACATCTGAACGGGGTAATAAGTGTGTTGCTGACATTTTGTCTGCTCACAGGCATGGCTGCCTACATTGCGACGCCTGCCGGCGCGGCGGGGGCGCCGGCCATACCCTGGCGCTCAAGAGCGATGGGACGGTGTGGGTGTGGGGATTGAACGATGCCGGGAGATTGAGAGAGGGGTAAAGCTAACGAATATCGCGGGATTCTGCCCAAGCGGACCGGAATGGCAGGGAGGCTGATAACTGACCGCCGATTTGGCGAAATGTGTTGGGCTTGGTTATAATAATCCCGCTGAATCAAAAACGCGCTTGATAAAATGGAAACAGCAAACACAGTTCTCAGGCGGACAGGCAGGTGATATACTCGTTCAGCTTTCATTTTCAAACATTATCCGCGTTTGCGACTCACAGGAACCGATAAGTGAGATCAACGAAAAATCATAGAATCCAGGGAGTTTTAAGTTATGGGAATCAAAATTGTAACGGATTCGACTACAGAAATTACGCAGGCAGAAGCTAAAAAACTAGGCGTTATTGTCGTGCCGCTAAAATCACTGTTCGCTGACATCGAATATTTAGACGGCATTGATTTAACCCCCGAGGAATTTTATAAGAAGTTGGCAGCATCAAAAAACTTACCTACAACAAGTCAGCCTTCTCCGTATGATTTTGAAAAAGCCTTTAAGGAAGCGCAGGAATGCGGTAATCAAGTCATCGCCATTTGCTTATCCGATAAAATATCCGGCACGTGTCAAAGCGCCCGTATCGCAAAAGAAGTATGCGGCGGCGACATATGGATAATTGACAGCGAGACCACCACAATTGCCATGCAGATTTTAGTGAAACACGCCTTGTATTTAGTCGCAGCCGGCAAAACCGCGCAAGAGATCGTGGACATAATAGAAGAGGAAAAGAAATCAGTTTGTCTTTACGCTGCTCTTGATACTTTGGAATACCTGGTAAAAGGCGGTCGCTTGTCCCGGACATCAGCCATTGCTGGTTCGGTGCTTAATTTGAAACCGATAGTATCCATCGTAAACGGCAGTGTCACTGCAATAAGCAAATGTATGGGCATAAAGAAAGCGTATAAGGAAATTTTTAAGTTGGTCGACTCATCGGGCGGCATTGATTTTTCAAGGCCGTTTGCCATAGGTTATACGGGTGACCGCGGCCGTTTTAGCGACTTTGAAGCGGTATGCAAAGGACAGTTCAAAGGCAATGAACCCATTATTGGAAACATAGGCGCGGTTGTAGGTACTCATGCAGGCCCTGGCGCAGTAGCGGTCGCGTATTTCAAAAATAAGCGTAGTTGATGGGAACGAAGCCGTCCGAAAGATTTCCACGCGCCTGTTTGAATGGAAAAACAGAGCACAGTTTAAAGATATGTTGCACGAGCTTCATCGTGATGTGATTGCTCAATCTTGGTCGTTGCCGCAGGTGGGTGTTTTCCAACAGCCATGTATTGGACCTATACAAGAAGTTGACAAGTCTGACATTATGGTGTGTAATCCGCGCAACCTGCGGCTATTACTATGGCATTTATCCTGTGGTCAAGTAAAAATCATGGTTAATAACAGGTTTGGAGGCTCTGGCCGTGAAAACACTGACGCTCATAGCCATTTTTGTGTGCGCTTTCTCTGTCATTTCGGCTGGTTGTGTTCGTCCGGATGCAGGTGAAACAGTGCTTCCAATAGATGAAACAGAGGTTCTCAAGAATGTTTCATTGGTGCTGGAAAAGGATATTTACTTCGTAGGTGATGACTCGATAATTGGTGTCTTGAAAAACGACACAGACCTGTTTTTCCAGCGCCCAATCGGCAACGTCGGCATACTCGAAAAAAAGATAGATGGCAGGTGGGAGAGGATAGAGAGAATAGATCTCACAGTTCCTTCCCCTGTAATCCCACTAATAACATATTTGGAGCCTTATTCTCAGGCGAACTGGGGATTCTCCCCAAATGCATGGTGTGGGGGTCTCGAGTCGGGCAATTACAGGGTTTCGACACTGCTTAAGGACCCTCCGTCTGACTTTAGGAAGTTTATTGTAGACGGTGCGATTTCTACGACTTCAATCCCCACTGCAACCCCAAGCCGCCTCGGTGATTTCTGGGTGTATGCTGAATTTGAGATAGTGTAATACATGGCTGTCGGCGTCACGGTCTATGATGCCTGTTAGCTGTACCTGGCGCGCAAGCATGGAATATCGTTGGCGACCTTCTATGAGTGTCTGGCAAAGACGTGGCAGCTTAAATAACTTTCGCGCACACGGGTGTGAATTCGTTCAAACAGATGAGCGTTAAAGACAAACGATGAGTCTTGCGTGATGGGTTTTGGGGGCGGAATGACCATGCATCTGGCGGCGGTGGATGATTACCCCCCCATCACCACCAGATCCTTCGTCTCGCCGTGGCAGGACTCTACCAGGGTGGCTTGTATGGGACTCATTACGCACAATCCATAACTCGTCTCCGGTCTGGATTTTGGCCAAACACTACCAATCCCGCGATTGGCTCTCTTTGACAGCCTTGCTTCCTTAATTTACAATCCTCTACATAATTTATTGGAAGCAGGTGGGTAGATTGACCGGCGACGAAATCCGCGCAAAATTCTTGGCTTTTTTCGAAGAGAAGGGACATCAAATCATCCCTTCCTCCTCTTTAATTCCGCATGGCGACCCGACGCTTCTGCTAACCACCGCCGGCATGGTGCAGTTCAAGCCGTATTTTCTGGGGCAGGCCAGTCCGCCCGCCTCGCGTCTCACCTCCTGTCAGAAGTGCTTCCGCACTACTGACATTGAGAGTGTGGGCGACTCAACTCATCTGACCTTTTTCGAGATGCTGGGCAATTTTTCGGTGGGCGACTATTTCAAATCCGGTGCCATCGATTTTGCCTGGGAGTTCATCACTGGACGTCTTGGCATTCCGGAAGAAAAACTGTGGGCCACCGTTTATCTTGACGACGACGAGGCGTTCCGGCTGTGGCTCGAAAAGGGTGTTCCGTCCGGGCGCATCGTGAGGCTTGGCGCCGCTGATAACTTCTGGGGACCTGCCGGCGACTCCGGCCCCTGCGGGCCATGTTCGGAAATCCACTACGATTTCGGCAAGGAAGCCGGCTGCGGCAAACCTGACTGCAATCCCTCATGCAAGTGCGGTCGTTTCTGCGAAATCTGGAACCTAGTGTTCATGCAGTACAACCAGGCCAAAGACGGCACCCGCACCTCTCTTGCCAGTCCCAATATTGATACTGGCATGGGTCTTGAGAGAATCACTGCCATCATGCAGGGTGCGAATACGGTTTACAAGACGGATATTTTTGCCTCTTTGCTGAAAAAAGCCTCTGAAATCAGCGGCAGGACCTACGGCAAAAACGAAGATGATGACCGCGCCATGCGCGTGGTTTCCGAACACGGGCGGGCGGTGGCGTTCCTGATTGCCGACGGCGTTATGCCATCTAACGAAGGACGCGGATACGTCCTCCGCCGCCTGCTCCGGCGCGGCGTGCTGTTCGGACGCAGACTCGGACTGGACAAACCTTTCCTTGTCGATATGTCGGCGGCGGCGATTGAACAGAAGGGAGCAGTTTATCCTGAACTGGTGAAGCGGCAGGGCTTTATCCTCGATGTGGTGCGCGTTGAAGAAGCCAGATTTGCTGAAACGCTGAATACCGGCTTGGAACTGCTTGATGAAATCATGGGACATGCCGATACTCAGCAGAGTCGGCGCATCGACGGTGACGCGGCTTTCAAACTCTACGATACGTATGGTTTCCCGGTGGAAATAACCTGTGAAATCGCCTCGTCCCGCGGTTTTGGGGTGGATCTCGAAGGTTTCGATAAAGCGATGGAGCGGCAGCGTGAAAAGGCGCGTGCGGCGCATCGTTTCGGCGGCGGGGATAAAGAAGGGCAAATTGAGGCCGAGTTTGAGCCGACTCATTTCGTGGGCTACTCCGAGCTGGAAAAAGCCACGCGTATCACTGGTATTGTCGCCGGCAATGCGGAAGCAAAAACCGTCGGCGAAGGCGACAAGGTGGCGCTGGTGCTGGAGGACACCCCTTTCTATGCAGAGATGGGCGGACAAGTTGGCGATACCGGCGTGATAGTAACAGAAAATGCCTCGTTTATAGTTACTAACACCGTCAGATTAGCGGGTAATATCACCTTGCATCAGGGATACGTAGCTGAGGGAAGTCTGGCTGTTGGCGATGTGGTTACCGCTGAGGTTGACGCCGAGCGCCGCGCGGATATTGCCCGCAATCATACAGCTACTCATCTATTGCATGTTGCCTTGCGCAAGGTTCTTGGCGAGCATGTGCAGCAGCGTGGCTCGCTGGTGGAGCCTTCGCGGCTGCGCTTCGATTTTTCGCATCTTTCGCCCCTTACTCCCGATGAGTTAAGCAGGATACAGGACATCGTCAATGCCGATGTGCGTCGCAACCATCAGGTTTATGACCATGAAATGTCGTACAAGGAAGCGGTGGCGGCGGGAGCTATCGCCATCTTTGATGAAAAATACGGCGATGTGGTGCGGGTGCTGTCGGTGGGGCGCCCCGCCATCAGTGTTGAGTTGTGTGGTGGCACCCACGTGACGGCCTCCGGCGAAATTGGGCTGTTCCAGATTGTCAGCGAGTCTTCCGTCGGCTCTGGCCTGCGCCGTATTGAGGCGGTCACCGGGCGCGAAGCCGCCAGTATGGCGGCTTCCAGCATCGCCACACTGGTCTCACTGGGCAGGTTGCTGGACGCGTCTCCCGATGGTGTGGCTGAAAAGGTACAGGCGTTGATTGCCAGCCGGGATGCCGGAATCAGGAAAGCCGAGGCTTTGGAGCGCGATATGGCGCTCAAAGACGTTTCCGCGCTGCTGGCTCAGGCCGCGGATATTGACGGTGTCAGGCTCCTGGCGGCGCGTGTCATAGCTTCCCGTCCTGAAACATTGCGCGATATGGCGGACGCATTGCGTGATAAACTTGGCTCGTCTGTCGTCCTGCTGGGCGCGGTGGTTGATGACAAACCGTATTTCGTTGCGACGGTAACGCCAGATCTGGTGAATAAAGGCTGCCATGCTGGCAATATCATCAAACAGGTGGCGGGTGTCACCGGTGGTGGCGGCGGCGGCAAGCCCGGAATGGCGCAGGGCGGCGGCAAGGATGTGTCCAAACTGGATGAGGCAATTGCCTCAGTATACGGGTTATTGAAGCAGAAATAACTCTTTGGTGCGAGTTTGGCTGAGAAGTTAGCGGTTGAATAGTTATGCGTATTATGGCCTTGGATGTAGGAGACCGTCGCATTGGGGTGGCGCTCAGCGACCCTACAGGGTTGCTGGCTCGCGGGCTTGTTATTATTACACGCACTGATGACAGCAGTGATATTAAAGAGGTGCTGTCGCTGGTGCGCGAGCATACTCCGGGCAAGCTGATTGCCGGACTACCGTTACTCTTGAACGGCGATGAGGGGCAGCAAGCGCAGAAGGTACAGGCTTTTTGCGCTCTCTTAAGGCCCGAGCTTCCTATTCCGCTGGAGATGGTGGATGAGCAGTTTAGTACTGTTACTGCTCGCGAGTATATGCAGCAAAATGCGCGCAAAAAAAAGAATGGAGTTAAGCAGCATGATGACGCTATGGCGGCGGCTGTAATTTTGCAGAATTATCTTGATGAAGAATTAGCTCGCCGCGCGCATCACCTTTGATATATCATATCTAAAAGTAGTAAACTGTCTGCGGGGAGAAGAAACTTCGCTTGGAACAATCTGCAGCGGCTCGGATTTATTAAGTAACAATTTGCATTAACGGAGGATAAAAATGAAATTTGAAAGACCAGTAAGACTATTCATTGGCAGTGACACTTATAGAATGACCCATGCCGAGGCGGACGGTCTTTTTGTGCGCGCCAATAATTTTCAGAGAAAGGCAAAAGGGCAGGAAGGCGATTTAGTACGGGTTACCATGAAGCAGGTTTTCAAATCCAGCGACAGCGTTATTCGTATTGAAGAGTATTATATGAGCAAAGAGAATGAGGATTTGCTTTGTAAGAAAGCCGGTGAGGTTCAGAGTAAATCAAAAGCCAAGCAAAATGAAAAAACAAGGTTTGAAAAAAGCGCCAAACAACACGGCAAACGCATGGACAAACAAGAGCGTCGAATGGTGAAGAAGACCTTGAAGCAGCTAAAATAGGAATGTTACAAACGGTTCGCAATTATATTGAGGTGCTCAAGATCCGGGAGACCTTGCTGCTGGGGTTCTTGGGATTTTGCTCCGTTATCATTGCATCCCATACGCATCCGGAAGCCGCCAATGTTCCGCCCCATACTTTCGCCTTCCTTCATTGGAATCCATACGAGCATTACTTTGCTGACGTTGGCACTCTGTTTGTAGTTACGGCGACCATTTTGATTGCCTCCGGCGGGGCCAATGGTTTAACTAATTACCTTGACCGCCATGTGGATGCCCGTATGCAGCGCACCAAAAATCGCGTTTTCCCCACCCGACGCATTTACCCGGCTGAAAAAGGGTTGGCGTGGATATTGTTTCTTATTGCCGTAGGGCTCGTCATGTCTTGGCTGCTGCACCCGTATGTTTTCTTGGCTAATCTAGTCGGTACAGTTGCCGCGGCAGTATTCCGTAAACGTGTCATATGTGTTTTCCCGCAGGGCGCTATTGCTAGTTGCGCC
>Ga0123353_10010745_pt1 | contig 12805 bp, 10 predicted proteins | sample TergutLab28metaG_3_FD_92763 | JGI IMG/M metagenome (GOLD analysis project Ga0123353, IMG submission 92763) | Labiotermes labralis P3 segment gut microbial communities from Petit-Saut dam, French Guiana - Lab288 P3 | ecosystem: Host-associated > Arthropoda: Insects > Digestive system > Gut ...
CGCGTGTAATAATTCAAAAAATAATCTTTTATTACATGAGACTTATAACCGGTAAGAATAACAAATTCATTAAAACCCCAGTATGAGTATATTTTCATTATATGCCAGAGTATAGGTCGTCCGCCTATTTCTACCATTGGTTTTGGAATTAATTGTGTTTCTTCTGAAAGTCTAGTTCCGTAACCACCTGCAAGGATAACTACTTTCATTGTTTTATAGGCCTCCCTTGCCTTTCACTATCCATAGCATAAACTGTATTATTTGCAAAACCATTTCCACTTCTGGCACCTTGAAAATAATTTTTTACTATACTAATAACATTATCATTATAACTCCAAAATGGATATGCAAAAAAATTAAATCCTTTAGGATCCAGTTTTATAAGATGTTCTGGTACTTTAATTTCATCTTTAAGTATTTCCAAATTATCAATTTTATCAAGATGCGGATGAGTCTTTGAGTGATACTGAAGCCTACCACCATTTTTTATAATTTTTTTTATGTCATTTTTGTTGCAATAATCTTTGTTTCCTTGTTCTGCTGCATCAAAAAAATCGCTCACAAGAAAAACTTCAAATGGATAATTGAAAAACTTAAGTACAGGAATAGCATATTTTATAATTTCTTTATATCCGTCATCAAAAGTTATGACAATTTGATTTTTGTCATCAGGATTATAGCTATCAAGATAAACAATTTCTTTTCTCTTTAATGAAAGCATTTTTAAGAAAAAATCAAAAAATCCAATAGCTATTGAATCATAGCCGGAAAAAAGTTTTATTTTATGGTATGTTAATATCATTTATCTTATCACCAAATTATTTTGTCACCACCATATTCCTCTATACAAAGTAGCACTTTCATGTGCTGGTTTGGGAGGTAATATTTTTTCTAAGAGTTTTACCAAAAAGAATGGTAAAATCCATTTTATATTAAATGTTTTTGAATACAAAAAATACTGTTCACGAGGATTTTGAGCAAAAAGAATTTTATGTGGATATATAATACCATAGGGAAGTAAATACATTATTATTTTTTTTAATACATTCCTCTTTTCCCAAGGAGCCTTAGGAGTTTTGCCAATTTCTTTCTTAACTTTATATAATACTTTTTCTGCGAAATCTTTTCTTTCCTCTAATAATCCAGGCATATTCTTTAATACAGGAATTGAATAAAATCGCATCATATATTTTACAATGAATTTAAATAATCTCTCAGCATAGAGTGATGGCGCATTGGGTAATGTCTGCATCTCTTCAAGAAGACATGCTCTGGCACATAAACATGCAAAATCATAAGAATTTGGATCTACTGATTTTTCAAATAATCTTTTTGCTTCACCTATATTGCTAGTTTCTGTCTCTTTACTTCTATCGGGAACCATTCTATAAAATATAGTATTGACCGAATTATCTGCAATAATTTTCCCATATAAAGCTGCAAATATACCGCGATTCCAACCGATTCCTAAATCAAAAACAGAATATTTTCTATCAATTAATAGCCATAAATTTCGTTTAAACAACCCATATCCAAATGAATCATAATAGTAGTATTTTATCATGCTTTCCACCCTGACAAATGGGGAGTCAGATAAGATATCATTTCCATACTGTCCTATGTTGCAAAAATCTTTTACTGTGTAGTCTGAATTAAGAAGGACAATATTTTTTGGAAAGGCCATAGCCGCCTCCGGATTATTCTCCATAATATCCAGAAGACTTCTGGTATAGCCTGGGGCAATCATGTCATGTCCTCCTACATGCAACATATACTCTCCATATGCATTGTCGACCACGTAATTCCAGTTAAATTTACCTCCATAGTTTTCCTTGTGTCTTGTATATTTGATTTCAGGATAACGAGATGCAAAATCACTACAAATATCAGAGGTTCCATCTGTTGATGCATTATCACCAATAATTATTTCATCAGCTTGCCCAATAACAGACTCAAGTGTACTTTTTATAAATTTTATTTCATTATAAACAGGTATTATGATTGATATTTTTTTCATATGAGTTTTCATTATTAATATAATTACAGTTAATATTTATTTGCTGATAGTTTTGTTTGCATGATCTTTTTCATATTTGGTGTTAACCATTCCGATCCATCTGTGCATACTCTATTTCGCATATCAGCATAGGTTGGTGTTATACTGTTTAATTCAGGAATTGCCCCAAAAGTTAAAAAAGCGTGTGCATTATAGCAGTGTGGTTCTGGGCAGTTTTTCCCTATAGGTTTCCATTTTATAGGTTCTTTTCTATTTTTATAAAGATTTTGAATATACTCACCTTGGTAACATTGCTTTAAGTCACCTGTTTCTAAATTCATTGTTACAGTCAAGTCACCAGCACAACAATATCCCGTTTGCTTTTTGCCAAATACACTTAATTTATAATCAAACATTTGAGAATCAAATGTTGACCAAGTTTTATGATATTCTTCTTTAGATAAAGAGGTTAAAATTGGAAGATTCTCTTGAGCGTTATCACGAGCAACAGTTATATGACACAAAGCAGCAAAATTATCCATGCTAAATTGTTTAATATCACTAATATTTGGTATAAGGTCATCATAGGGTGTGATTTCAATACTGTAACTACAACCTACTTTTTTTATTTTTTGTATATTTGAAATAAAATTATCCATCAAATTTAACCGCAAAAGTTCAAAATAATGAAAAGAAAATTTAAAAAAAAGACGTTTCAGCCATCGATGTGGTAGTTTAATAATTTCGTCAAACCTTTTATCTATAGTTCCATTAGTTATAATGAAAACAAAATGCCCCTCCTTAAGCAGGGCAGCAATTATATCAGTCATCTCTTTTGACAAAAGTGTTTCACCATGAGCGCATAAATTTATTCCACATATACCTCCAAGCCTTCTTTTAGAAAGACACTTTGCTATATACTCAGGGGAATATTGGAATATTGGTATTCCTTTATGAGATAGATTCATTTGCGTGACATAACAATAAGGACAACTCATATTACAAGTTGTAATAGGAACAAAGCAATCAATAAATCGTTTAATTTTTATCATTTTCTGTTACAGTATTAAGAAAAGTTTTGGTGACTGTATTGTCTGGATTATAGGCAGATAAATAAACGGAAAGAAATTCTACAAATGTCATTTCTTTATTAAATAATTCATTTATTTTGTCAATTTTATTCCAGAGATTATCGTCTCCAATTTCTTTTTCAATTTCAAAGATATTTTTATACACTCTTACATTGGGAAAATTGCTCATGGATTGCTTGTACACACCTGAAAGTTTTCCATAATTATTGTCTAATAAGTATACTCTTTTTCCTAAAAGTGTGGAAATAATGCCTATATGAAGCCTGTCGGTTATAATAATATCAAAGTAGTTCAAACTTTCGATAAATAATAAAGATAAAACCTTAACCATGCCTGCATCTGTACAGGAAAACCATCCAAAGGAGGATAAATCTAAAGTGTTGTTTAGATACTTTTCTCTTTCATCTTTATTAATATTTGATTCTTTGTCTGTTCTTAACATGATGCCTAACTTTAAGTTGCATTTCAGGAAAACTACTTTTTCATTCACCTTTTTTTTAATATTTCTATGCGTGATTATATAATAGCAGTAAGATTCATACAAAAGAAAAGAATATTTTTTATCATGATTCATAATCATATTTGAAATCATGATCGTATCTGAAGTAATTAGTTTATAATCCAGATTAAACACCATATCATGTGACAATATAAATTTTGCTTTTTTATTCTTTGAAGTACAATATTTAAAACTTTGTTCTTCACGACAAAAAATAATAAACCTTTCATCAAAAGCTTCTATAAGATCATCGCATTTATAAAAACTGGAAGGCAAAATAATTATCTTTTTAAAATGTTTAGAGGTAAGTGTATTCTTCACATTTTTATAATTATATAATTCATTGAAAAGTCCACCTCCACCATATACATAGTTTGAATATTTTAATTGGTGATTGATTTTATCATCATTATATAAATCCAAAACCGAATATTTAAGACCCAATGCCAAAAAAAGTTGATATTCCGCCTCTGCAATAATTACATCACCAAGATTTCCATTATTTGGACAAAAATAAAATTCATCTAGTTTATTTAATTCTTCAATTATTAAATCATTTTTGTTAATACTCAAGTAATCAAATTGATTTATTGAGGTGTCATAAAAATTATTAGTTTTTAATGAAATAGTATATTTTTTTGTTAAGCATAATTCTTGCATTTCCTTATCTGTATGATCTTTTATGAGCTGATTTAGTAACAAGAACATTTGTTCTAATTTACAGTGTGTTTTTTGAAGTGAATCACTACTTTCGTTCAACCAATTATTCGTTTCATCAATCCTGTTGTTTGTATTATTAAGCCACTTGTTTGTATTATTAAGCCACTTGTTTGTTTCATCAATTCTGTTATCTGTATTATTAAGCCACTTGTTTGTTTCATCAATTCTGTTATCTGTATTATTAAGCCACTTGTTTATTTCATCAACCTTGTGACTCGTATCTTCATGTTTTTGTTGTAAAGTTTTTATTTTGTAATAACTAGTTTGATGATAAAGTTTTCTTATGATTCTATAAATAATATTTCTTCTAAGTTTACTAAATATAAATTCTCTAATTGTTATATTATTTATAATATAAAAAAGAGTTGTAAAATGTCTTTCTTTCAGATTGAATAAAATATTATTTAAATCCTCCAATAAAGACAAGTCCATCTTTCTAACAATTTTTGAGGCATACCAATATATATAGAATTGATTTATTCTAGAATTAGACCAACAATCTGATGCAAAACAATCCCAAATAAAAGTCTTTGATATAGTTTTTTTGTATTTTGCCAAAAAGTTATATTTAACATAATATTGATATAATCGTTTCATAATTTTAATTCTATCCATTGACAATCTGTTTCTATTATTAGTTTTGCTTAACATAATAGAGCCAGATCGTTGTAAATAATGGATAAGATATTTATCGATGAAATAGACACTTTGACATGCTGATGCATATTTAAAAAAGAATTCTATATCCTCATGTAACAATCCATGAGGAAAAGAAAAATTATATTTTATTATTATGCTTTTTTTATAAAGTTTATTCCAGGCTGTTACTGTACAATTAATGAATATTTCATCAGTTATTTTGAAAAAACCTATATTGTTGATTTTATGATAATCTCTATGTTTTTGTATTTCATTATTGTCATATATCAATCCGTTTTCAACTTCTATTTGAGCATACCAGCAAACAAGATCAACATTATTTTCTACCATTGCTTTATAGGCAAGTTCATAAGTATCAGGTTCAATCCAATCATCGCTATCTACAAATCCTATATATTCCGCAGTGGCATATTTCATCCCTTCATTTCGAGCAGATGAAAGTCCGCCATTTTTCTTATGGATTATTTTTATTCTTTTATCTTTAGATGCATATTCATTCAATATTGAGACTGAATTATCTTTTGTTCCATCGTTTACACAGATTATTTCTATATTGCTTAAAGTTTGGTTTACAATGCTATCCATACAACGGCGGAGATATTTTTCGACATTATAGACAGGGACAATAATGGAGATTAATGGAGACATTGAACATTACCTCTTTATCCTATTTTTTAGTCAGAAAAATAGTCAATCCTGAAGTTCTCAAATCTTCTTCTGGATATGATTTTCTTGCAATTTCAAAATGAGTATTTTGTTTTCTATAATTCATATTTCTGAATATTTCTATTTCGACATTATCCAAATATTGAAAGTAATGTATTAATTCATCAGGAGTTTTTCTATTAATATGATTTCTTTCATATATACTTTCCCAAAAAAACGAGATTTCGTTTGTATTTATACCTTTATTAATCATATCTTTTTCAAATTGGTCTTTACTTGGTCTTGATAAATGATACCAGTCATCCAATGGATTAGAAACATCATCAAAATGATATTTTACATCAGAACGATCAATCCATAAATGATGTCCTTTAGCGCTAAGCCATAAAGGTTCACCTTGTATAAATGCATTTCCACCCGGCTTTAATGCAGAAAAAATATTTCTAGCAAAGCTTTCAATGTCTGGAATATGCTCAAGAGTTGCAATTGCAAATATTAAGTCAAATTTCTTCTCAGGAATATCTCCTTGTCCAAAATGATATTTATGCACCTTAATTTTATCATCATACGAGTCATCTAGTCTTAATCCATAGTCATATGAATGAACTTCTTTTGCACCAAGTAACATTGCTGCTCTAGAGCATTCAAGAAATGGATCTGAACCTATCTCACAAACAACTTTATCTTCAAAACTATACCTCTTTAAAATTGCGTTCATTTCACACAGATAATACGGTCTAGTAAAATTATATATTTTAAGTTCTTTACTTTTTTTGTTGAAGGAGGGGGTATTCAAATAATTTATAGCTACTTCCTCTAATTCTCCCGAAGCTTTTATTGTTAAAATATCTAATTTTTGAAATAAATGATCAAACTTTGTTGTTAAATCCGAGTGCCATTTTTTTCTTAAATATTTGATTAATCTTTTCACGTCCTCTCCTATATTAGTATTAAAGCTCATCTATCATTTGCCGATCTGGCTGAAAGATTATCTTCATCATCCGTGAAGTTATACCGTGTGCATAAAGTGTTTTAGAAAAAGGCAAGCCATTATTATTAATAAAAATAGGCCAACCTTCAGGATAAGATGATTCAGGGATAATAATTGTAACTGATTCAGCTCCATTCTTGTCGGCATATTTTATCTGCTCTATCCATTTATTGTTAAGATTTATTTTCTGCTGTGTACTTAGTTTGCTACCAAAATAAGCATATGCATAATCAGCTTGACTCCTATATGGTCTATTTGAATTGGTTGCATCTACAAAAAGTAGAATTAAAAAAAAAGGCAGTATTATAACTAATTTCTTGAATTTACTAAATATATAGATCAACGAGAGAGCAACAAAAAGTATGTAGTAAAAGAAAATACTATACATATATTGGATAAAACTAGTATGATATGACATACTTCTGCCGGTAACTATTATAAGTATCGGAGTAAGACTAATAAAACAGAGAAGGCTGACTGAACCGACTTTCATAATAGGTTTATTCTTATCCTTTGCCATGTTTAAAACTAAAAGGCACAAGGCAAATAATATAATCCCTATGGTTATTAATAAAATTCTCATGTTAATTTGCATCAGCAAACCACGGAAATTCCTTAAGCCATCTCTACATTGCTTCAAATACTCAATACTGAAAAAAGAAGGTTGGCTTATGTGCCCTGCTCTTGCACCTGTAAATTCAAATACCATATAAACTAAAACACCAACCAAAATAATTAGCAAAAGTAGGTTTTTTATTATCTTCTCTTTTAGAATAATACTATTAAAAATGAATTCAAAGAAACAGTAAATTGCTAAAATTATAGCTGAGTACAAAACAGAAAAAATGGAGAAATATAGAGCTACTATCATGACACTAAATGGTTTTCTTCCAATTTGTTTAATATTTATACTTATTCCTTGTACAGAGTAGCGCATAAGCACACATACCAAAATACTATTGAGTACATTGGGAATGGTATAATAAAAATATGTACACAAGCTAGCTGCATGAAGCATATACTGACTTCCAAATTCTTGGGTTTTAAAAAAAATAAAATAAATGCAAAGAACAAGGAGACTTAAAGAAATGGAAATCATTTTATTATTACTAAGTGATAAAAAGAGTCTATACAGCGACCAGTAGAAAATTGTAGTAATAATTGCCAAAAGTAGTGCAATTGTAATGGAAATCGAAGTCAGATAATCTCCCAAGAATGGGTTTATTATATAAGCTGCAAACAAGCCTGCTATGGGACTTAATACTTCAGGAAAAATACGAGAAGGGTTCCAAGCTCTCGCATCAGGAAGGGAGTGTTGCCTAATTGTTGGTCCCAGGCTCAGCCAGTCGTCAGAATCATAGGGAACTATTGGATATACAATTGTAAAAAATATAAAAATAAGAGCAAAAACTATACAAAAGGATAATAATAGCCAATAATTATTCTTTATTTTTTGTTTGATCATATGATTTATCCTTAACTTTTAATTTTCTTAAATACAACAAATCGCTGTCCAATATAATTTATTCCGGCAAACAGACATATCCCAGTAAAAAGTGCAACATTTTCACGAAATTTTATTGGGCTACTACTTAACAAGTAATTTATAATGGGCTTTGCAAGTCCATAGGCAATAAAATAAGAAAAAACTATATTCATAATAAAAGCAACAACCATAAACAAGTGCCATTCTTTAACCGAAAAAGTAAAATATTTATTTAAAAAGAAACTAAGAATTGTGATCAAAGTATAGCTTGTCGCTGATGATAGCCAATAACCTAATCCGGCTGCATTATACAATATGAATATAAGTGAACCACCACAAATTGTATTTATAATACCTACAATAATAAATTTAAAAAAGCTATAATCTTTCAACATTATCGTGACATTTTCTTCCTATAACATAATATTGTGTCCCTAATGGTAACCAGGATAGTATCCGTTCAATGGTCTCAAAGAAACCATTCCTCCATAAGAAAAAAAGTGTATAGTCTCGCCTGAGGTCAATGAAGTTTGCTTTTTTTAGCAGACTGCAACAATATGAAGGATTGAGCATTGTTGCATCTTTATCAATTTTGCTAGTATTAAAAATATATTTTGTAATTGGGTTATATGGATTATGTTCAAAAATAATAATAAATCCTTTATTGGAAAGTATTCCATATAAAGCATCAAGCCAAAACTGATGTTCATTAATTGGAATATGGTGAAAGACGTTACTAATGAAAATACAATCAAACGGTTCTTTGTATGCTTTTGACAAATCGAATGGATTTGTTATCATGTTGTAGTGGATGGTAAGATTTATTTTACGTGCAATTTCTAGTGATTTTTCAGATATATCACAACCAAAAATATTACTATTTGGAAAAATATTTTTTATAAAGATGCAATTACGCCCTGTCCCACAACCAAATTCAAGAATATTAGTAGGTACTTGGGATAATTTAGATTTGAGTATCTTTATTTTATATTTGGCAAACATAGAAACATTTTTATTACCAAATATACCTAATGATTTTTTTAGTTCTTCATCATAGGAGTCTGCAATATTATCAAATGATGTATTCATATCTAATCTTTTTCCTATAAAATAGTTTCAATATGAAACCTTGGGCGTCTTTTGGTTTCTAGATATATTTTGCCGATATATTCTCCAACAATACCAATAGTAAAAATGATTAATCCACTCATTCCCCATATCGATACAATAATGCTCGCCCAACCAGGAATAGTAGCACCAGAAAAATGTTGGACAAAAAAATAAATAACCATACTCATGCTAATTAGAAAAAATGAAATCCCCATTAAAGTAATAATTCTTATAGGTTTTATTGAAAAGGAAGTAATGCCTTCAAATGCGAATTTCAACATTTTTCGTAGAGGGTATTTAGTTGTTCCAGCAAAACGTTCTTTTCTACTGTAATATACAGTATCAGTTTTGTATCCCAGCATAGGAACTATACCACGTAAAAATAGATTTACTTCTTGATATTCTGAAAGGGCATTAAGCGCATTCTTGCCCATTAAGCGAAAGTCAGCATGATTATAAACAAGCTCTGCACCTAAAAAACCCATGAAACGGTAAAATCCTTGTGCTGTGGTTTTTTTAAAAAAACTATCTTTTTCACGATCTGATCTTATACCATATACAATTTCATTGCCAGAATAATAGCTTTTAATCATTTTATCAATAACGTTAATGTCATCTTGTAAATCCGCATCTATTGTTATTGTTGCATCTGCTTTATTACCTATTGAAATTAAACCACAGAGTAATGCATTTTGATGCCCACAGTTTTTACTTAGTTTAATACCTCCAAATAGATCCGGATTTTCAACATGATATTTTTTTATTATTTCCCAAGTAGTATCTTTTGACCCATCATCTACAAAAAAGATTTTTGATTTCTCAGAAATTGTTTTATCAGCACGAAGTATTTCAATTTTATTAGCAAGTTGTTTTGCTGTTTCTGGTAATACTGCTTCTTCGTTATAACAAGGGATAATAAGATAAACGATGCAAGGGTTATACATTGATTTTATTGTTACTCCTTTTTGAAAAACAAATTAAATATATTTAAATATATGTTTTCATTACCTAGTTTGCCATGTCAAGATTGTATATACTAATTGTGAAAATATGTGTTTATCAGGAATTAAAATATACAACAGGAATACGCTTTAATCTACTTATAATCTCATTTTATTATTTTTATGCAAGTATTTTTTAATAAAAAGATTTATAGTATAAATAAATCCATTTGTTTTAATAGAATTGTAGAAACTACATACTTTTCGCGGAAACCAAGTAAGTAAACGACCTAGACGATAAGAAAAAGAAATATGAATATTATTCAACTCTTTATATAGTCGGTTACATTCTGCCTGAGCTATTTGTCGTTGATTAAAAAGATAATTAACGCAGCTATTAGTTAAAATCTTTTCTTGTTCATTAAAAAAAAAGCAATCATCATTATTATTAACTATTTTAAATTCAGATATAATTTTATCTTTCAATTCATTGTATAAAAAACAAAAATTATTACTATTTTTGAGTGAGGATAAAATATATAGAGCGATTGACATAAAATTATTATTTAAACTATCCTTTAGCTCATCATATTTACCAACTTTTAATAAATAGTTTTTTAGATATTTAAGCGCGAAATAAAAATTTAGTGGCGATTTATCGTTGTTGGATTCTTGATTACTCGATAAACCAATTCGATAATAAAGCAATGGTTCATCAACAATATCAATTTTTTCAGCACAAATCATAGCACTCCATCCAAAAAAAATATCGTCAGCGCCATCTTTGATTTCTTGAAACAAAATTCCATTTAAAATAAGAAAATCTCTTTTAAATATTTTATTCCATGCTTCCTGGCTAAATGTTTCAAAAATACTTTTAGGCATATCCTTATATGAGAATGGGAAAATATTTGGAAAATTATTCTTGTTAAATCGCCATGGTGCTTCACTATATTTTTTTGTATTATTATCAAATATTTTTGTATCAAATATAATAATGTCTGCATTATTTTTAATAGCTTTATTATACGCTTTTTCTAACATTGTATAATTAAAAAAATCATCAGCATCTAAAAATGAGAGATATTTACCCTTTGAAATATTTAAACCTAAATTTCTTGCTGCTCCAGCACCTTTGTTTTCTTGGGTTAAAACAATTAAGCGATTGTCTTTCTGTTTATATTCATTAAGTATGGCAAGACTTTTATCCGTTGAGCCATCATTTATACAGATAATTTCAATATTATGCAGTGTCTGTTTTATTACACTGTTAAGACATTCGTGCAGATATTTTTCAGCATTATAAACAGGTATTATTACTGAAACAGCAGGATAATTATTGTTTTTCATCAAAATAATTTCCTTAAATTCAAATGGATTTTATATTAATCAATTTCAAATATGTTTTAACGAAAAAAAATATTTCTTTAAAAAGATGTATTAGAAATCAATCAGTTATAAATACTATTTTTAAATTCATAATCAATCTTTTGTAATGGACTTGCGCATATCTATAGTTAAATAAATCTTAAGAACGTAATATGGGAAAAATAGATATGCTTTTATTAAATATTTTATATTAAGTTTTGGAGGAAGATTGTTATATGTAATATAGAATATTTTATATAAATACCAAGGAAAAAAAACAAAAGTGAGCAATGTAGGAATTAATAAACCATCTTTAAAACGTTTATCAAAAGTTGGTGCAAATTGCTTTCTGAGTTTTTGGTTTTCATTCCTAAGCTGTTCATGTTCTTTCTTAATTTTATCTACTGTGAAGTAGATATTCTGATTGCCATTTTTTAGCGCATAAAACATGAGTTTATCATAATTGTCACATGGTTCCATCATTGGAGTATTGAAATCAATACTTTTTAGTAAAGATGATCCTGTCTCAAAAGCTTCCTTATATACTTTTTCTCCTCCATACATACAAGCAAGGTTGGTATATGTAAGAACCATCCAAATAAATGCTTGTTCGAACTTTTTATAAAATCCATATTTATTCAAAAAACAGAAAACATCACGAATTACATAGATATGATCTATGGCATAATCAGGTTTGCTATTATAAGTATTTACCATAATCGAATCATTACGGCAAACATAGTTATATAATGGATCACTAATACAGCAAATAGTATCTGAAACTGTTAAATACTTAAATAAAAAACCAGCATCTTCATAGTGCAGATCATTTGGAAAGGTAATATTGAACTTATCTATTAAATCCTTTTTATATATTTTATTCCATGCAAATACATTAACCTGTTTAAATGTCACATCTGTAATTGTTGATATTCCTTGAAAAGGGACCTTGAAATAATTTTCATCACTCCAATTAAGAACACTATCAAAAATTATATTTACATTAGTTACTACAATATCTGCTTTTGATGTAGTAATGGCATTATACATTTTCTCGCACATTGTAAGATCAAAAAAATCATCTGAATCACAAAACTGTATATATTTTCCTCGTGCATGCAAAAGTCCGGTATTACGAGCAGCAGAAAGTCCTTGATTTGTTTGTGATAAAAGAACAATACGATCATCTTTTTTTGCATAGTTTTCACAAATAGCTGGAGCATTATCTGGAGAACCATCGTTTACGCATATAATCTCAATATCCTGAAAGGTTTGAC
>Ga0123353_10010746_pt1 | contig 12804 bp, 10 predicted proteins | sample TergutLab28metaG_3_FD_92763 | JGI IMG/M metagenome (GOLD analysis project Ga0123353, IMG submission 92763) | Labiotermes labralis P3 segment gut microbial communities from Petit-Saut dam, French Guiana - Lab288 P3 | ecosystem: Host-associated > Arthropoda: Insects > Digestive system > Gut ...
CTGCCTGCGGAATACATCAAACAAAAACGGAAAGAAAATGGGCTACCGGTTGAGTTGACGTTCTTGAAAGCCCAAGCGAAAGCAATGGGAATCACATACAACAAAGATGCAAAACCCAATGATCTATATTACGAAATCACGGAAAAGATGAAAGACCGTGATGACAATTCGAGCAAAAAAGTTTTAACGCAACTGCATGAGGAAACGTTGTCGATTTTACATGAAGCCCAAAAGCAACCGAAAACATTGGCAAAATGGCTCTACGAAAATCAAGGCGAAATGCGTTTCGGAGCGGAAAATCGGCTATTTCTCGTTTTGGTCGATACGGGCAATTTTGCAGACTCGTGGAAACTGAAACGGAACATTGACTTGCTAAAGCCTTCAATCATATCGTATTTGGAGAAGTTCAAAAAACGGAACATCAAAGATTTGGAGTTGTCTTTTTCATTCAAAAGCAAGCCGAATCCTTTTAATGTTTTGACAGATATAATTTTTATTGTAAGATGATAAAAAGTACGGAAATGGCATTTCGGATAACGGTTTCGGACGCATTTCACAGGGGTTTGCGTGAGGCGGGCACTGTGCTGTTGGAGCCGATTATGAAGTTGGAGATTTCTACGCCGGACGAATATGTGGGCAATATTGTGAGTGACTTGCAGCAGCGTAACGGCTTGGTCACCAACACGGTGGTCCGCGAGCATTTGACGGTGATTGATGCGGAGGCTCCTCTTGCTTCGCTCTTCGGCTACACGCCTGCGATTCGTGGTTTGAGTCAGGGTCGTGCGTCGAACTCCATGGAACTGCTCACCTATCGCCCCGCCCCGCCCCGCCGGAGGTGGTGAAGAGTTTTATGCTGGAGTAACTGAAGATGTCTACCGAAGCCGTTTTGAAATTCCCTCAATGCCAATCGCTGCATGCGGTTCGGAAAGAGCAGACGATCATCGTCACACCTTCGAAAACTTGGTACAAGCGTCGCCGTTATTGGGCTGTTGCTCTTTTTGCGGCTCTGTTCTATGGACTGCCGTTTGCGGTATAATGGCACGTTATGCTCACTTACGACAACCCGCTCATGACCCGGTACGCTTCGCAAGCGATGTCCCGCCTCTGGGGACCGCAGCGAAAATTCAGCACCTGGCGCAGGCTCTGGCTCGCGCTTGCCGAATCGCAAGCCGAACTCGGTCTGCCCATCACGCAAGAACAACTCGACGAACTGCGTGCCCACCTCGACGACATCGACTTCGATCAAGCCGCCGAGTACGAGCAGGAACTCCGCCACGACGTGATGGCGCATGTTCACGCTTTTGGCGATTGCTGTCCAAAAGCTCGTCCGATCATTCATCTGGGAGCGACCAGTTGCTTCGTCACCGACAATGCCGATGCCCTGCTGCTCAAAGAATCGCTGGTGCTGATTCGCAATCGGTTAGCAGCGATCATTGATCGGCTCGGAAAGTTCGCCTGGAAATACCGCGATCTCCCCTGCCTGGCGTTCACGCATTTGCAACCCGCCCAGCCAACAACGGTGGGTCGCCGCGTATGCCTCTGGGCTTACGATTTGATCCTCGATCTCGAAGAAATCGAATACCGACTCATCCATCTCAAAACGCTCGGCAACAAAGGAACGACCGGCACGCAAGCAAGTTTCCTGAAATTGTTCGGCGGCAACCACGAAAGAGTCCGACAACTGGAATTTCTCTTTTGCCAAAAAATCGGGATCGAACCGTTTGCTCTGACAGGACAGACCTATCCCCGAAAAATGGATTCGCAGATTGTGGATGTGCTTTCCGGCATTGCCCAAAGTGCGCACAAGTTCGCCACCGACCTGCGAATCCTTGCCTCTCGCAAGGAAATGGAGGAGCCGTTTGAGTCGCACCAAATCGGTTCATCGGCAATGGCATACAAGCGGAACCCGATGCGAAGTGAACGAATCTGTTCGCTGGCAAGGTTCGTGATGAGCCTGCAAACGAGTCCGCCGATGACCGTCGCCACACAATGGATGGAGCGAACGCTCGACGACAGTGCCAATCGCCGGCTGGTGTTGCCGCAAGCTTTTTTGGCAATGGATGCGGTGCTGATCCTGTACCAAAACATCACCGAAGGAATGGTCGTCTATCCGAAAGTCATCGAGAAGAACCTGCGAGCGGAGCTGCCCTTTATGGCAACGGAAAACTTGCTGATGGAAGCGGTCGAACGTGGCGGCGACCGGCAGGACTTGCACGAACGGATTCGGCAACATTCGCAAGCGGCAGCGGCGGTGGTCAAAAACGAGGGGGAGGAAAACGATTTATGGGAAAGGCTTTCCCACGATTCGGCGTTTGCGGGGATCGATATGAATGCGGCGTTGGAACCATCGGCATTTATTGGTCGCTCGCCGGAGCAGGTGGACGAGTTCATTGCCCAGCAGATCGAACCGGTGCGCCGCCGCTATCACGATATTTTGTACGCCACCGATGCCGTCGTGCGAGTGTGAAGAACGCGGGCGGTAGAATACAGGAGTCAGGAGACAGAAGTCAGAAGTCAGGAGTCAGGAGTCAGAATAGTGCTACCGCACTATTGGTCGAGGATACAGTAGCACCGCTTGCGTCTCCTGACTACTGACTACTTTTTCCCCGGCGGGTATTTTACTTTCAAGCGACAGCCTCAAGCGGACTGTGCCCACATGACCCACATGCCCACATGGGGGTGGGAAAAAAGTGTACTTGAGGATATGTCATTTTCTGATATAATGGGGGGACTATCCTCTGACCGGAGGGTTGTCCCTAGAAATAAGCCCGTATTTAACAGGATTGAATAACGATGAAAAGCCCGGCTTCGAGTTGCCCCGCCGCCTGCAAGGGAATGCAGGTTCGTCCGTCGTCATCTCGAAGCGTTAATTAAACCGATTTTCGGTGTAGAGAAAAATGCAATACAGCCTTGCTTATGGACGCGAGCAACTGACCGTGGAGTTGCCGGAAAAGAACGTCGTCAAAGTTCTGAAAATTCAACCGGCAGCTGCTCTGGAAGATCCCATCAACGCGGTTTTTGACGTACTGGAAGAGCCTTTTGAAACAGAGCCGCTCGCCGCCATTGCCGAAGGAAAAAAGTCGGCGTGCGTCGTCGTGTGTGACGGTACCTATCCTGCCCCGAATCCGGTCATCCTGCCGCCGATTCTGCAAACATTGGAAGATTCCGGTGTGGATGTTTCCAAGATCACGATTTTGATTGCCACCGGTTTGCGCCGCCCATGCTCCACGGAAGAGCGGCTTGAAATCATCGGCGAGGACATCATGCTTAGGAAGTTCAAGGTCAGCGACCATAACGCCAAAAAACTGCACCAGCATGAATATCTCGGGGTGACCAAGAACGGAACGCCGATATGGGTAGACCGGCGTTATCTTGAATCGGAGATCAAGATTCTCACCGGCTTGATTGAGCCTCACTCCATCACCGGGTTCAGCGGCGGGCGAAAATCGATTTGTCCGGGCATTGCTGCTGCCGAAACGGTGGCTCCTTGCTATTCGCAGGCACTGCAAGAAAACGAACATGTGAAGTTGGGCAGTATCGAAGACAATCCCGTCCATGCCGAACAGATGGAAATCGCCCGGAAAGCAGGTTGCGATTTTATCGTCAACGTTATCCTGAATCAGGATCGCAAAATTGCAAAGATCGTTGGCGGGCACATGAATCAAGCCTTTCTTAAAGGGGTGGCGATTGCCAAAAAATGCCTGACCGACACAGTGGAAAAGCAAGTGGATATTGTCGTGACGAGCGGCGGAGGTGCCCCTTACGACAAGACATGGTATCAGACCATCCGGGGAATTGTCGGTGCTTTTGACATTGTGAAGCCGGGCGGAACGATCATCATTGCCTCGGCTTGCAAAGAAGGGATGGGCAATACGGAATTCGAGGAACGCGTGGGGCAGTTTGCGTCGTTGGACGATTTGCTCAAAGCGATCGCGTCCGAAGAGCAGTCGTTCGCCGACCAGTGGCAACTGGCAGAATTGGCGAGGGTGTTGCGGAAGGCGAAGGTGAAGGTGGTGTCGGGCGGTGTTCCGGCAGAGACCTTGCAGAAGTTTTTCGTGACCCCTTGTACGACGGTCGAAGAAGCACTTGCCGAAGCTTTGCAAGAATATGGTGCCGATGCGTCGATCGCGGTGATCCCGGCAGGTCCGTGTGTGTTGGCAGTGGCAAAACACAAAGAACCGGAATCGAAACCATTGGAGCCAAAAAAGGCAGAGCCGAAAGGAACGGAACCGAAAAAAGCTGAACCGGTCGATCCTGGTGTACAAGAAACACCTGATGAAAAAGAAACAGCCGAAGAGGAAATAGCGAAGACCGAAACCAAAAAGGCAACAAAGAAGGCTGCCGCCAAAAAGACCGAAGTCGAAAAGACTGAGGTCAAAGAGACAGTGTCCAAAAAAGCCGTCAAAAAAACAGCGAAAAAGGCAACCAAAAAGTCGTAAAAAAAAGTCGTAAAAGGGGAGAGTGTAGCAACAAAGTTGTATAACTCCCATCATTTCCATCAGAATTTTCAATGCGAAAAGCGCGAACGGGGCGAAAAAATGCGAGCTGAAATTTTTCGCCCTTTTAGCACCTTTCGCATTACAAAAACGGTTGTGTCCTGAATTTGTGGGTGGGGCAACGGAACTCCTATAATTTAGGCGGCGTTACCCGCCGCACCAACAATTTTAGGACACGACCAAAAAAACGCAACTTTATGGCTACAGTCTCTAAAAGGGCTTTGCAACGTTCACGACAACCTGGCAAGATGGGTCGAATGTTGTCGAGGTTCCGTAGGGATGTTCTTGACGAGATGTCTTGAGTCGAGAGCCGGATCGGGCAGGAGGCACCCCCCTTGTTCAGCCGCCCTGCGTCGTCGGGCTAGAATTTTCGACGACAGGAATTTCGAGTTCCGTAGGGGTCACCCCTACTCCTCTACCACCATGGCAGATTTATGGTAGAATACCTCGCATCATTCTAACCAATTTCGCTCTACGTTATCATCATGAAAAAAATGCTGCTTAGCCTTGTCTTGGGAGTTTTTATGGTCAATCCGCTTCTCCTTGCAGAAGACTCGGTGAATCCCATTGCTCAATCGTCGCTGACGTTCCTCAACAATCCGGCGCCCATTGCCGATTCCGAAGCGGCGACCGAAGCTGAAATGAAGGCTTACATCGAAAAGATTCCTGGTTCGGAGCAAACCTTTAAGATGGTTCCCATCAAGGGGGGAAAATTCAAAATGGGTAGCCCTGCTTCCGAAAAGGGGCGACACGATGATGAAGGACCGCAAGTCGAGGTGGAAGTTCTCCCTTTCTGGATGGAAGAGCATGAGACAACTTGGAAAGAGTTCGAGCAGTTTGCCTTGGAATACCTGCGGACGAAACGGGGCGCGGCAAGTGACTTGACTGATCGTGAACGCACCGCTGACGCGATGGCGGCTCCGACCAAACCGTGGGACATCAGTGCCATCAGCCACGACAATGCAGGTAAGCCCTTGTATCCCGCCAGCGGAATGACGATCTACGCCGCCCAAGCCTACTGTAAGTGGCTGACGGCGATTACCGGAAGATACTACCGTCTTCCGACCGAAGCGGAATGGGAATATGCTTGCCGGGCAGGTTCGACGACAGTCTATTCTTTTGGCGATGACGATGGCGACCTCGAAGAGTACGCATGGTGGAAAACCAATAGCGATGGCAGGTCGCAGAAGATCAAAACAAGAAAACCGAATGCCTGGGGACTGTACGACATGCATGGCAACCTGTCGGAATGGGTGCTGGAACACTATGCCAAAGACACTTACGCCCAACGCAAGCCCGGTTCGTTCGCTGCTCCGGTGAAATCGCCGATGACAAAAGTGGGCAGAGGCGATTCGGGGCAAATTGCCCGCGGCGGAAATTGCGACGATGATAACCCCGCCGACTTGCGCTCGGCACGTCGCTTGGCTTCGACCGAAAAATGGAAAGAACAAGATCCGCAATTTCCCCAGAGTATATGGTGGTCAACCGATGCTCCCTTCGTCGGTTTTCGGGTGGTTCGTCCACTGAATCCGCCGAAAACGGAAGCGGAAGCAAAACTCTATGAGCCTGATCCAAAGATATGGCTTGAATATAAAGAATCAAACTCTCGGCAACAATAGGGCTTCCACCAGAAAGTTCTATACCCAGCGAGAGTCTTACTTTCCAGCGATGCACAAAGAAATAGTTATGATATACGCATCAATTCCAGTGGTGATGGTGTTTTCGCTCTGTTATGCGGCAACACGGCATGAAGACTTACGGTCGATTTTCCGGCACGCCCTCTACTTTGGCGGTTGGCTGATGTTTGCGATGTTGCTGGTCGTCGGCATCTTGGAATTGATTCAATGGTATTTACGCTGACCCGGAATGGGTCATTTTTCGGCTTGTGCCCCGCGCATTCGTCCCCCGGGCTACAGTGTTCGTCCCCCGGGCTACAGTGGCGGCATCTCGAATTTCAAACCGACTTTGTATAAACCATGAAAAGAGCATTGATTACCGGCGGCACGGGATTCATCGGTTATCATCTTGTCCGTCGCCTTTGTCAAGAGAACGTCTCCGTCAGGTGTCTCGTTCGGCAAACGTCTTCTCGGGTCCTGTTGCAGCCCTTCGACGTCGAGTATTGCGTCGGCGATCTTGGCGATGCGGAAAGTCTCCATCAGGCAGCAAGCGGTTGCGATGTGGTGTTTCATCTTGCGGGTCAGGTTCGGGCAAGGAACTCTCGGGAATTCGACGCGGCAAATCGGTTCGGAACGGAGAATATTGCCAAGGCTGCCGCCGCCTCTTCAACGCCGCCGGTTTTCGTCTATGTTTCTTCGCTTGCCGCTGCTGGCAATTCAACGCCGGATCAACCCCGACGAGAGACCGATCCGCCGATGCCGATCTCCCAATATGGCAAAAGCAAGTTGGCAGGTGAAATCGCTTTGATGTCCTTTGCGTCTCAAATGCCATGTACGATTGTTCGCCCTAGTATTGTCTTCGGCGAAGCGGACAGAATGAATCTTGAACTTTTCAAAACGATCAAAAAATTGGGTTTCTGTCCGATCCCCGGTTACAGTGATAAGTTCTATTCTTGGATTCATGCGGGGGACCTTTCCGATTTGTTGGTGGCAGCCGCCAAGCGCGGAGAGCGGCTCGGTCAGGATCAACCGACTGGCTGCGGCATTTATTTTGCGTCGTGCGATTCCGGGCGGAAACTCTCGGAGGTGGGTCGTTTCATTGGTCGTTCGCTGGGCAGTGAGCATGTTCGGGCGGTACAATGTACGCCTGTTGTGTTATGGACGGTATCGACGCTTTACGAGATCACCAAGCGATTGACGGGCAAGGCATCGTTTGACTGGGCGAAGGCATGGGAGTCTCTGCATCATTGGACGTGTTCGCCGAAAAAGGCTTGTACTCAGTTAAACTTTTCACCGCAGCCGCTGGAAGAACGCATCAGTCAAACGGCACAATGGTTCAAGGAACAGGGTTGGCTTTAGACCTGCTTCAGGTCTAGCAAAAAGCGAATGGTGATGCGTCAGCCCCAGGCTTGACATTTCCAGAGCGATTCGTTATCCTATTGGTCGTCCCACTGTTTCTTACTGCATGACTGAGTCTCTACGATTTACCGAACAATTCCGCCGTCTCACAGGCAATCTGCGATTGCTCCGTATGGAAGTTGATGCAACTGCCATCTTCGTCTTTTCTGAAATGGTCGTTGATTGGGGAAAGTTCCGAAAAATCGTCGAGGAAGAAAATGTCATTGTGGCTTCGACCAATGCGGATGTCCTGCTTGCCGCCGCGCACGAACAATTTCAAACCATTCGGATTCATCTTGACCGCGGTGCCACCGTTTACGATCATATTTCCCATACAATTTTGGAAGCCGTCGCCGATGATTTTATTCCGCACGGTTGTCGGGTACTCGCTTTTTACAGTGCGATCGATCCCACCTGCCTCGATTCGATCAGCGTGGTTAATCTCGGCGAACATTTGGATCGGCTCTCTGGACGTGATTTGCGGCAACTCGAAAGCCGGGTGCCACTCAAAACATTGAAAATACTCGTTGATCTTGCCGTGGACATCGGCTGGGAGGGTCGAGAAGGCAATCCCGTCGGAACGCTTTTCGTGATCGGCGATACACGAAAAGTCTTGTCGATGAGTAACCCAGCGGGCTTTGACCCGGTGAAAGGATACAATCGAAAAGAACGCAATTTGTTCGATGCCAAAGTTCGGGAAGGGATCAAAGAGATTGCCCAGTTGGATGGGGCGATTATTGTTTCACTGGACGGAACCGTCGAAGCTGCGGCACGGTACTTGGAGTCGACATCGACATCGACGCTCTCGTTGTCTCCCGGGCTTGGAGCGCGTCACTGGGCGGCAGCGGCGATCAGCCGAATGACCGCCGCGATTGCGATTTCGGTCAGCCAGTCGGACGGAACAGTACGGGTTTTCCAAAACGGCGAAGTGGCACTCAGGATCGCGTCCCGACAGCGTCAACCGCTCGTCTGGCGGGACCCGGAAGTCGACTAAGGCTTTCGCCAGAAAATAATTGGTCAAATTTTCCCTTTCCCATTCTGGAGCAAGGAAGTCGTCAGAAGTCAGGAGTCAGTAGTCCGAAGTCGCATGCGGTAAGGAACTGCCAGAGTCAAATGGTACGGTAGCACCATTCTCACTCCTCATCTCCCAACTTCTAACTCCTCTCCTACGGAATGGCGACTTCCACAGAAATGGGGATGGTCTTTTGCAAACTTGCACTCTCGCGTGAGAGAGACTCTTGCCTCATTGACATCGGCAGTGCGAAACGTTATGCTCCTATCGGGGCGCAGACTCCCCCTTATCCTCTCCAACCCCTCCTGTTATCCATGAAACATACACTATTTGTTCTTTCCCTGCTTTGCCTGTTGATCGGCAACGGATACGCCGTCGAAATCTGGTCTATCGGAACAAAAAATAACTCGAATGCAGAGTTTCTCATGGTGCCGATGTCGCCGGAAGAGCACGCACCCTTCGCCGAAAAAGGTTTTTCCGTAACAATCCCCAACGATGGAACCGCCGTTGACCTGAAATCGTTTCCCGCCAGCCTGCCGGGGGAACGCGACGTTTGGGCAGGCTCAAAATCGTACTCCCTGACGATCCACTTCGATCTGCCCACGAATTTCAACGTCCAAGCAACAGAACTCTTTCTGGAACTCCACGGCAAACCGCAACATCCCCTGTCGCCGGTTCTCGAAATCTCGCTCAACAATACGACGCAAACCCTTGCAACAACATCGGAACCCGGCGAACCGTGGCAGTCATTCAAAATTGCCTTCTCACCTGATCTCCTGAAACCAAAAGGAAACACGTTTCGTATTGCCAATACGAAAGGGTCTTGGTTCCAGTTCGACTCCCTGCAGCTCGTTGCTCTGACGGGCAAAGTCGAAACGATCCGCATCACGCCGCTCCCCGGTATTCTGCGTGGTATGGGAAACGCATTGGACGGATCGCGTAGAATGGAGCGACCGCTGCGCCGTGTCCGTATTGACTTCAATGGCGAAACACTGAAAAACAGGACACCTCTCACCATCGTGTCATTAACCGGTGGCATGAGCCATTATGCGGAAGGGAGCGAGTTGGAGACCTTTGTACTGGTCAATCCGCAATCGCCGGGGGACGAACAGAAAATAACAGTAACGCTGAAACAGCAAGGTCAATCGCCGATCACCACCGAAGCAACGCTTCCCCGTGAAAGACTGTGGACTGTCCACCTGATTCATCAAACGCATCTTGACATCGGTTACACGCACATCCAGACCGAAATTTTGGAGCGACAAATCCAATCGCTCCGGAATTCTCTGAAATACATCGACGAGACGAAAGACTATCCCGAAGAGGCAAAGTTCCGCTTTCACCCCGAAGGGATGTGGGCAGTCGAAGCTTTTCTCAAGGAAGCCACGCCGGAGGAAAAAGCGGCATTTGTCAAGGCGGCAAAAGATCGGGACATTCATATCGACGGCATGTACGCCCAAGCGATGACCGGCATGTACAACGATGAGGAATTGATCGAACTCTTCGGCAGCGCAGCAAGATTTTGCCGCGAGAATGGGATCGTTCTCGATTCCGTGATGCAAACCGATTTGCCGGGTCATACTTGGGGACTTGTGCCGGCAATGTATCAGAATGGTATCCGGTATATGACGATGGGACCGAATGTCTTTCATCGAGTTGGTCGGGTTTACGAACCGTGGGGGGACAAACCGTTTTGGTGGGTGTCTCCGAGCGGAAAAGAAAAGGTGCTATGCTGGTTGCTCGACACTGGCTATCATCACTTTCACCGCAAACAACTCGGGCATGTCCTTTCCGAAGAAGATGTTTTCTCCATTCTTGCTGGTGACGACTGGATCAAACGAGACCGTACCGATGAGCGAACATTTTTGTTCGATGACCTTGTGGTGATTCGATACGGGATCGAAGGGGACAACGGACGACCGAATCGGGTATTGAGCGACACCGTAAAAGCGTGGAACGAAAAGTTTCTGTATCCGAAACTGGTGATTTCCCGCAACTCCGATGTCATGCGACTTCTCGAAACGAAATACGGCGACCAACTTCCCGTCATTCGCGGGGACTATTCGCCGTACTGGGAAGACGGTTCTGCAAGTACAGCAGAAGCAACATCGATCAACCGGCGTGCCAGCGAAAAAATTATCCAAGCCCAAACGCTCTGGTCAATGTTGAATCCCAGGAAGAAACTCTGGGCAGATTTCGATGCGGCGTGGACTGACCTCATTATGTACGATGAGCATACTTGGGGAGCCTACAACAGCATCTGGGAGCCGGACAGCGACTTCGTCAAGACACAGGATGCCTACAAACAGGAATACGCCAAACGTGGAAGTCGGGAAGTCGATGCCATCTTCCACAAGATCGTCGCAGACTCGCCAGCACTGAAACAGGGGACGAACAATGACATGGTACTTGTCAATACGTTCAGTCGCAATCGCTGGGGAATCCACTTTATCGGCAAAGCACCGAAGTGGGACAAAAACCTGAAAATGTACAAAAACGATGCCGGAAACCTCCTGCCGGTGCAAGCGGTTCCCGATCCCAGTGATCCGGCAACCTGCTCCTTGTATGTACATGCTTCGTTCGGTGATCGTTCGGAATCGGTGCCTGCTCTTGGAATGATGTCGCTGAGCCTCGATGAAGCAGCAGCGATTCCGAGGATTCCGAGTTCGTTGTACATTGATGCGCAAACCGGCGAAATGGGGAACGATATGTTTTCTCTCGTGATCGACACGCAAACCGGGACGATCAAGTCGTTGAAACTCAAGACCGCCAATCACGAGTTCGTCGATGTGGGGGCGGACGGCAATCGGGGGCTCAACGATTACCTGTACATCCTTGGTCGCAACGCCGACGAGAACCGATCCCGGCATGAAGGTTCGGTCAAACTGACGGTGGTTGCCGAGGGTCCGCTGGTTGCCTCCATGTTGATCGAGACCGCGCCGGTGCCGAATGCCGAATCACTCAAACGGCAGATTACGATCTTTGCCGATTCGGAGAAAATTCGCATCGAAAACGTTCTCGACAAGAAAATGGAGCGGAGACCCGAAGGAACGTTTTTCGGTTTTCCGTTCAATGTCCCGAATGGGAAATGGTTCCTCGACGCACCGTGGGCATTGGTCGAAGTGGATAGGGATCAACTGGTCGGCGCAAACCGCAACTATTATTCTTTGCAGCGTTATGCTGTTTGCGCGAATGATAAGGTTGGCATCAACTGGGTGACGGTCGATGTCAATATGATGCAGTTTGCGCCGATTCTCTTTACGGGTCCGCACGGTCCGTTGAGTGCCTGGCGGAAGGAGTTCCAGCCCGGTGGCACGTTGTACAGTTGGGTGTGCAACAATCATTGGGAGACGAATTACAAGGCGGGTCAGGAGGGTCGGCTTTGTTTGGAGTATTGGATTTGGGCATATACGGCATCGTTCGACAACAGTGTGGCTCAACGTTTTGCAAGGCAGGTTCATCAGCCGTTGCTTCGTCTTGATGGTGTTGTTGCGGCGACTCCGCAGGAGCCGATCGTGGCGTTGGCGGAGAGCCGAAGTGTGGTGATTTCCAGTGTCCGACCGGTTCGAGAGGGGGGTGGCGGCTTATTGGTTCGCTTGTTCAATCCGTCGGCGAATCCGCAGTCGATGACATTGCAGTTACCGCAGTCGGGTCAAAAGGTGTACCGTTCCAATCCGTTGGAAGACAAACTGGAAGAACTCACCGAGGTTTTGTTCGCCCCTTGGGAAACGATTACGGTGCGGGTGGAATAGTCGATTAGGACGTGTTTGGGAACAGTCCCTCAATAAAACCGGTATTTGTAGAGACGTGATGCTTCGCGTCTCCCCGGTGTGGGTCATGGAACGGGGGGGGAGAAAAAGTGTCAGGGGAGAGAAAAGGTGTCGGGAACCTGAACATGAAATCTATCATGACAACGCGAGTGTTGACGATGCCAATGGCGTGCTGCAAATTGGTGCCAGTGGAGTTGTGGACAGAGTCGAATTCCTGTACAATCGCAGTGGCATGAGAGTTGAAGAACGAGGTCAAACCCGTACAATTTGCATCGACGAGCGCGACCGTCTCGGACGTGTTTGTTCCGTAACGGTTCACACAGACTACTTGTCATGCGGTGGTGCGACTTGGGGATATTTTGCGCGATTAACGGTTCCTGACACGAATACCGCTGTAATCATTTTTTCAGTTCGCACCTCGATTGACTCGCCTAGTCGATTTTGTTAAAATCGTGTCGATTTCACGAATTGCTATTTGTGAATCTCCTTGGATCTGTTATGATCCTGCCCTC
>Ga0123353_10010750_pt1 | contig 12803 bp, 5 predicted proteins | sample TergutLab28metaG_3_FD_92763 | JGI IMG/M metagenome (GOLD analysis project Ga0123353, IMG submission 92763) | Labiotermes labralis P3 segment gut microbial communities from Petit-Saut dam, French Guiana - Lab288 P3 | ecosystem: Host-associated > Arthropoda: Insects > Digestive system > Gut ...
ACTACACCCACGCCTACGCCGCATGGGAGAAAGGCTCCGTCGAGAACGCCAACCGCCACGTCCGCCGCTTCTTCCCCAAAGGCACCGACTTCAGCCGCGTCACGGCCGCTGAAATCGCCGCCACGCAGGACTTCATCAACTCAATCCCAAGACACCACTCACTGAAAGGAAAAACCGCACATGAAGCTTTTATCGCCGCTGCCTAAACCACTGGCTCATTTTGCTTGCAATTCGCCTAATTTTCTCGGCGGCCGCCCGACGCTGAAAACTTCAAAAACGAGTGCGCCTTTCGCGTTCCCCTTACGTCCCATTGGCCCCCGATGTCCCCTGCCTCGCCAATGCCCAATTGCGCTCGTCGTCATGAACGATGCGTCAATGCGCTCAGCATGAGCGTGGCCCACGCCATGGCCTGCTGGAACTGGTCGAGCCCGAACGACTCGTTGGGGCTGTGTATCCGGTCTTCCTCGCTGCCGAAGCCGACCAGCAGCGGCGCGGCGCCGGAGATGTGGCGGAGGGTCGAGACGATGGGTATCGAGGCCCCCTCCCAGCGGAACAGCGCGCCGCGCGCGTCCATCTGCCCCAGCACGTCGGCCGCGAGCCTGAACAGGGGCGAGGCGAGCGGCAGGCGGAACCCCGGCGCGCCCAGATAAACATCCGAGACGGTCAGCTTCAGGCCGTGCGGGCCATGCGCCCCCAGGTGCTGCCGGATCGCCTCAAACACGTCCGGCGGCATCTGCCCCGGGACCAGCCGCGTGCTGACCTTCGCCACGGCCACCGACGGGATGACCGTCTTCGACCCCGGCCCGCCATACCCCGAATGCACGCCGTTGACCTCGATGGTTGGCAGGAAGCACCCGCGCATCACGGCATCCTCGCCCTGCGCCCCGCCCACCGGCGGGCACCCGGTCTCCGCCGCGTACTGCTCGGCCGAGACGGCCGCCTTCACGGCCTGCGCATACTCCTCATCCGTCGGCGGCTCGATGTGGTCGCAAAACCCCTTGACCGCGATGGTGCCGTCCGCATGGTGCAGCGAGGCGAGCAGATGCGCCATCCCTTGGGCCGGGTTCGGCGCGAGGCCGCCATGCACCCCCGAATGCAAGTCGTGCGACGGCCCTTTGAGCGTTACGGTGAAATGCTGCACGCCCCGCAGCCCCGCCGTGATGGCCGGCTGTTTGCCCGGGCCGCTCGACGAGTCGCACGCCATCAGCACGTCCGCCTGCAAACGCGACGCCAGCGACGGCGCGAGCGACGAGAGCACCTCGCTGCCGCTCTCCTCCTGGCCCTCCAGCAACACCTTCAACGTCGGCAGCGGCTGGCCGGCCTCGGCCAGCGCTTTCACGCCCATGAGGAAGCCCATCACCTGGCCCTTGTTGTCCTGCGCCCCGCGGGCATAGACGCGGCCGTCTATCAGCGTCGGCTCGAAGGGCGGCGTTTCCCACTCCGCGAGCGGGTCCTCGGGCTGCACGTCGTAATGGCCGTAGAACAGCACCGTCAGGCCCGGGCACTCGCCCGGCCGCTCGGCGAGCAGCACGGGCACGGGATGCGCCGACTCGGGCGACAGGATCTCGACATCGAACCCCATCGGTTTCAGGAAGCGTTTCAGCCATGCGGCCGCCCGCGCGCAGTCGCCCAGCCGCCGCGGGTCCGCCCCGACCGTCGGCAGCCGCAGAAGCTCAAACCAATCCCCCAGCACCGCCTCCCGGTGGGCCTCGAAATACCTCGTCGCAAACGTCGTGTCCATCATTGAAAACCCTTCTAATACCCCGGCAGGTCCACCCGCACCTTGAAGAACCGCGCGTCGCTGCCGATGACGTTCACATCCACCCAGCCGCCCGGGTCGAGCGTGGCGTTGCCCAGCACCTTGTAGGCGCGCTTCGGCCGCAGGTCGGGGGCCCACGCGACGAACGGCTCGCTGTTCGTGAACGTGATGACCGCCTTGAAACGGCTCGCCGCGTTCGTCGGCTCCAGCCCCGCCACATACGACTGCCAGACGAAGAGGCCGTTCGCCCCGAGGCCTTCGGCGAGCGTCTCGTAGTCGCCGTTGTTGCCGGGGTACATCTCGTCCAGCCAGAAATGGGGCACGGGCCGATACGTGGTCTGCGTGGAGATGGCCTGGTCCAGCGTCAGGTCATTCCCCCAGCGGTTACCCACCTGACCCCTGTTCGACCAGCCCATCGAAGCGCCTTTCCACGCATACACGCACGTCTTGCTCTGCCCGACCGACACCTCCGCCTCAAAGCAATACCAGGTGCCGTTCGTCGCGGAGACCCCATACGAATCGCCGGTGGACTGCGGCGACGGCACGAGGATGGCGTAAATCCCCTTCGCGTTCGAGGCCGCCGTATAGGTCAACCCGTTGCCCGCGTTCCGCGCGGTAACCGCCGACCCGGGCAGCGGCTGGCCGGCCTCATCCAGCGTCCGCCCCGTGATCCACTCCCCCTGCTGGGCCGGCGAGATGTTGTAGCTCACGTCGTCGAACAGCGTGAAGTTATAAGACGACGACACGCTGAGCGCCTCAAAATTATACCATGCGTCCTGCGACCCTCCCCAGCCCATGTTCAGGTGCACATAGCAGACCCCGGCGTTGTAGCCGTAGCCGTCCGCGACAATCGAGTGGCCGCCGTTGCCGCTGATGCCCAGCACCGCCGGCTGGTCCGCGTCCAGCGTCGCGAGCAGCGCATTGCGGATGTGCACGTTGTTCGCCGGCGCGGACGACGCGGGGGACACGAGATAGGTGAGCGCCGAGGCATACCCGAACACGTTCGTCAGGGCATCTATCATCACGAAGTTGAACGCCGCCGAGCCGCCCCCGTTCTTGAAATTATACTGCATCCGCGTCGCGACCCCCAGGTCATACGTCAGCCGCCCGATGGCCTCGCGCTCGGTGTCGGTGATGGAGGCCGTCAGCACCGGCGGCATATTCTCCCAGTCGTACACCCCGCCCTGCATCGTCAGGTTCGACGCCACATCGCTCACCCAACACATATGCGACTGCGCCGGGACGGGGTCCGTCGGGAACGCGTGGTGCCGCATCACCTGCGCCCCGGCCGTAGCCACGCACCCGCAGACGTAGTTGTCCGGTGTGTAGTAGTTATAGACGTTCTTCCACCCGCTGGACGTCCAGGCCACGCCCTGGTTCCACTTCGCCAGCACCAGTGGCGCCACGCGCACATCAGCCACCGCCGGCACCCCGGGCGCCCGCGTCTCCGGCTCCGCGAGCAGCAGCCCCCACTGCATCTCCGGCGGCAACGTCTCGCCCGCCGTCATCGCCGGCAAGGCACGCCCGGCCGCGTGGTCCATCCGCCCGGCGAGGTCGCGGTTCAGCAGGGCCCAGAGCGGGTTCCGCTCCGACACGTCAAGGTCCTCCCCCTCCGCGATCGCGATAATCGGCGCGACGCCCGTGTCCGCAGCGGTTACGACGAACCCGCCGCCCTCCAGCGCCACCACATGGAACAGCGGCGCGCCGGGGATGCCCATGCGGTCAAACGTCCGCACCCGCGCGGCCCGCCGCCCGGGCAACCGGCGCTCGACCGCCCGCGCCGCATCCCCTTGCGACACCCGCGCCGCGCAGCAGTCCGCCGCCACGCCGACACACACAACCGCCAGTGCAACCCATGTTTTCATCGTCCTGATGCCTTCCCTCCGTGTCAACAAACGCTTGGCCTCCCGAAAGCGGATGCGCTCACTTGGCGCCCCGGCCCCGTTCCAGCGTAACCATGACGGGGAAGTGGTCGGAGTAGCCGTAGATGTAGAAGGGCGTGCCCGTTCGCGGGCGGATGAGGCGGAAGGACTTGGGCGTGCCCTCCTTGTCCACGTGCTCGGGGTATTTGAAGATCTGGTACGAGCCTTCCTGCACCGTCCAGGTGCCGGAGCCGGGGTCGAGCATCCCGGCCGACACGCTCATGCTGTCGAGGGAGTTCCACACCTTCTTCGGGAAATAGTAGTAGGTGCCGCGCGCATCCTCGGGGAGGCCGGCCGAGAGGTTGTAGAGGCAGAGCGGGTTCGCCTTCGGCGCGTCGCGCGAGAGGGTGAGGCTGCCCTCGTCCGTCAGGATGGGCGAGGCAACGTCGTCGTTGAAATCCCCCATCACCATCACGGCCGCGCGCGGGTTGTCGCGCAGGATCCGCTCGAACGTGCGGCGGGCCACGCGCGCCTCGCGGATGCGGATGTTGTCAACGTCCTGAACGGTCATCCCCGCCGAGACCAGCTTCGATTTCCAGTGGCACATGATGAGGGTCAGCGACGACTCCCCCGTCGAGAACGTCGAGCAGACCATCTCCCGCCCCTTGGGGTTGCCGATGAGCCAGCGCGTCGCCGAGGGCTTATACTTCGAGAGCAGCGCGACCTCGATCCCGCGGTGGTCATTCCCCTCGCGGTGGACAATCTCCGGCAGGTGGTAATCGTAGGCGTCGGCCAGGGTCTGCCGCAGGTCCTCGAGGACGCGGCGGTTCTCGACCTCCGCCAGCCCGATGATGTCCGGCTGCATCGCCGCGATGATCTCCGCGAGGTGGTCGAGCTTGATGCGATAGACCTGCTCCGTCCACATCTGCCTCCCCTCGGGCGTGAACTCGTCATCACCCGGGTTGTCCGGGTCATCCGCCGTGTCAAACAGGTTCTCCACGTTCCACGCCACCACGCGCAGCGTGGTGGCGGTGAGCGTGGCGGGCGCGCCTTGCCTGTTCCCGCAGCCGCAGAACCACCCCAGCACCACACTCAGGGCCACCGCCCCCGCAATCCTGAAAAATTGTTCCCGTCTCATCATGTTTTCTCTCGACTAGACTGTTCAACCGTTCCCTGCCCCGGGCGGGCCCGGCCCGCCACAAGAGACAGGTATAGAGTAGCCGAAACCGTCGCGCGCGTCGAGCGGATTCGCACCCCCCCCGCAAACAAAAGGGAGGCGCCGGGAGGGCCGGGCGGACGAAGAATAATTCACCCGCTATAAATAAAACCGCTTCCGCAACCGTATCAAGGCGTGATACCTTATTGTTTCACGATTGAAGGAAAGGATGGCGTTATGATCAAGAGGATGATGGTGTGGGCGGCGGGGCTGGCGCTGGCGGGGCTGGCGGCGGCGGAGGCGCGGTGGACGGCGTTCGCGATGGAGGGCGACGTGCAGGGCGGGAACGCGGTGTTCACGCTGTCGCTCGGCTTTGAGGATCTGGAGCGGGGCGAGAGCCTTGAGGTGGTGCGGGGCGCGGTAACGGTGCTGGAGTCGGCGCTGCCGAAGAACGTGGAGCTGACGCGCGCGGAGGATGTGTACTGCATCACGCGGGCCGACAAGGGCTGGTGGGCGAGCAAGCGGGTCGCGGGCAAGGTAACGCTGAAGTTCGCGGCGTGGGCGAAGGAGGAGGAGGGGGGGCGCTTCCGGGCGCGCTTTGACCTCCCCGTCCTGCCGGTGCGGGATGTTACGGTGCGGATGGATGACCCCTCGCAGGACGTGTGGGTGGGGTCGTCCGGATGGGGCTCGGTGCCGCTGAAGCTCAGGGACGAGGGGGCGCAGGCGAGCCCCGTGAAGCTGCCGCCCCGGCCGGACTTCTGGTTGTCGTGGCAGCCGGACGTGCGCCTGGCGAAGTCGGACCTTGTCGCGTCGTGCGACATCAACACGGTGGCGACGGTGAGCCCGGGGGCCCTGCGGGTGGACTCGCTGTTCGCGTACCAGATCGCGCAGGGGGCCCTGACGGAACTGGCGATTGAGATGCTCGACGGCAGCCGGGAGCAGCCGGGCACGGCCGAGAGGGGCCGGGTGAATATCCTGTCGGTGTCGGGCGCGGACATCCAGGATTGGCGGATGGACGGGGATGTGCTGCGGGTGCAGCTGGCGCGGGCGCAGCGCGAGGGGTACCGGCTGAACGTGGTGTGCGAGCGTCCGCTGGGGGCGTTCCCGTGTTCGGTGGAGGTGCCGGTGCTGGTGCCGCAGGGCATGATCCGCATGGGCGGCGATGTGCTGCTCGGGACGGACAGCGCGGTGAAGCTGCAGGTGGGGTCCTCCACGGGCCTGACGCAGGTGGAGACGGCGGCGTTCGCGGCGCGGGAGGCGGTGCAGGGCGCGGCGCGGCGCGTGCCGTCGAAGCCGATGTTCGCGTGGCAGTATGCGGCGTTGCCGTTCAAGCTGGCGCTCTCGGCGGATAACATCGCGACGCTGGTGAACGCGGAGATGAATATGCTGGTGTCGGTGGCGGATGCGACGGTAACGCTGGAGGCGACGGTGCAGATGGATGTGCGGGACGCGCCGACGCGCGAGCTGCGGATTCAAATCCCGGGGGACGCGCGCTGGACGGTGGTGTCGGTGAGCGGGTCGCCGTTTGTCGAGAACGACGTGGATACCGTCGCGGCCGGCGAGGGCCGGGAAATCGTCATCCCGTTCCGCAAGCCGGTAACGGGCACGGTAACGGCGATGGTGCGGCTGGAGGCGCAGTTGTCGGCGTTTGCGGCGGGGGCGGACCGGACGACGGCGTTCCCGGCGATTGACGTGCCGAGGCTGTCGGTGAAAGGCGCGAAGTCGCAGAGGGGCTATCTGGTGGCGGCGGCGGAGCGCGGGATGCGGCTGGTGCCGGAGGGGGTGCAGGAGTTGAGCGACATCCACACGGCCTCCGCGCCGTTCAAGGCGGAGGGGGCGCAGTTGGCGTACCGTTTCCGTGAGGCCAACTGGGCGCTGGCGCTGGCGTTCGAGTATGCGCAGTCGGCGATTCACTCGGAGGTGTTCCATCTGGTGTCGCTCGGGCAGGGCGTGGTGTATGTGTCGGCCGCGATCAATGGCCACATCAGCGGCGCACCCGTGCAGACGCTGCGCTTCCGCGTGCCGGCCTCCATTCAGGGGCTGGACGTAACGGGTGTCGGGATTGACGCGTGGAGCCGCAAGGACGACATCTGCACCGTGCGCCTCGTGAACCGCATCCTCGGCGACTTCACGTTGCTGTTGAGTTATGACCATCCGATTTCGTTCGACAACGCGGAACTCACGATCGGCGAGATTGAGACGCTCGACACGGCCAGCGAGCTGGGGTATGTTGCCGTCGCGACATCCGCGCCGCTGGGCGTGGCAGAGGCGGGGGCGTTGCCGCCCTCGCTCATCCGCATCCCGCGCGATGAGTTGCCCGAGGGCTATGCGGCCACCGTAACCGCGCCCGTCGTCGGCGCATGGAAATACACGCAGGCCAATCATGCGGTGAAGCTCCGCGTGCAGGCCCTCGACAGCCGCCAGCCGATTGACCAGGTGGTGGATTTCCTGCAACTCGAATCGTCCATCGGCAACGAGGGCGAGTCCATCACCGTCGCGACGTGGCAGGTGAAGAACACGTCGCGCCAGTATCTGGAAATCCAGTTGCCGGCGGGGGCGACGGTGTGGAAGGTGCGGCAGGGTTCGGGCGAGGCCGCGCGGGACATCCCGGCGCAACAGACGGGCGAGCGCCTGCTCGTGCCTGTCGAGCGGCCGCGCAACCCGAACCAGGCCATCTCGATTGAGGTAACGTATGCCCTGCCGGCCGCGGTGGCACGGCGTTACGGCCCTGTCGAGCTGACCGCGCCGCGCTTGCCCGACACGCCCGTAACGTTCGCGTCGTGGCAAGTGCGGGTGGACAGGCACCGCGCGTTTGCGAAAGGCACGGGCGGCTCGATGAGTTTGGAGAGAGATTTGGGCATCATGCCGTTGCTCAATTTTTCGACGCCCGTCAATCCCTCGTTGTTGCGTTTCTACCGCACGACGACGCTGGGCAGTGAACCCGCGCTGACGGTGCAGGTGCGTGTGGTCTCGGCGTGGCTGGGCGGTGCTGACCAGACGTTGCTCATCATCTGCGGCATCATCGCCCTGCTGGGTTTTGTACTGGCGCAGTTCCCGTGGCGCATGCGGCGTACCGCGCTGGCGACGGGCCTTGCGGCCCTGTTCACGGGTGCGTTCCTGCTGCCGGCCGCCGAGCCATTTGCGACGCTCGCCTGTGTGTTGCTGTTCGCGCTTTCGGTTGCGGTGTGGGTGCTCCGCGGGATTGTGCGCCTGTTCAACCGCCCCAAGCCGCCGCCGGGCGATGACGATGATTTGCCGCCGCCGCTGATGGATGACGACAGCGCAGGCCTCCCGGCCGGCACCGCGCAGGCCGGGGTGTCGGTGCTGCCGTTCATCCTCGCCGGGCTGCTGTCCTTGCCCGGCCGCGCCGACGAGGCCGAGCCGCCGGCGCCGCCTCCGGCGTATGCGCCGCTGCCCACGCTGGATTCGCTGAAGGTCGAGATGGAGGTGCTGGCCTTGAGCGAACAGGCCGAGTCGCCGGCCGTGCACGCGCAGAAGATCAACACCCGCTGGACGCTCGGCTTCCGCACCGAACAAAAGGATTCCGAGTTTGTGCTGTTTGACGGGTTCTCCGACCGCTTCATGGCCATCCCCGCAGATACGGAGCGGTACCGTTTCAGGGTGGCGGCTGACGGCAAGACCGTCCTCGTCAAGATTCGGGACAAGGGCGACTGCCGCCTCGTGTTCGAGGCAGGCTCCATCGTGCGGCACGAAAACAAGATGACCGTAACCATCCCCTATTTCAATGCGCTGACCGCCTCCGCCGTCATCACCATCCCGGTTGTGGACCTGGATGTCGAGTGCGCGGGTGCGCTCTGGAAAAAGACCGAGGCGGACGAGGGCCGCACGACCGCTGAGTTTGTCCTGGGCCCGCGCACCCTGCTGGACGGCAAGGATGCGTGGAGCATCACCTGGCAGCCTCGCGCACGGGACACGAAGGCCGAGAAGCCTGTCGTCTATGCGACGCTCACCTCCATCGCGCAGCTCAAGCCCGGCGTGGTCGAGACCGCCGTGCAGGCCGCGTTCAACGTGGTGCAGGGCGAGGCGCGCGTATTCACCATCAGCCTCCCCGAGAACATGACCGTGATTGACGTCAAGCACCAGCGGCTCGCGACGTGGCGTTTCGACCCGGCCACGCGCCGCGTGGAGGCCGTGATGAACCAGGCCCTCACGGGGATGGTTACGCTGACCCTCACGTTGCAGACCGCCTGTGCGCCCGCGCCGGCCGAGGTTACGCTCGCCGTGCCGTCTGCGGAGAATGTGGACCGCCAGAGCGGGCGCATCGCCATCGCCGCGCCGGAGTCGCTGCTGGTGCGCGCCAACGAGCCGGAGGGTGTGATTGCCGTGGACGCCGCGGATTTCAGGGCGGTCGTGAAGGGCACGCTGGATGCGCTGCGCCGGACGTTCCGCTATGACGACCCCAAGGCCGTGCGCATCCCGCTGGGCATCGAAGACGTGCAGGCCGAGCTGACCGTGCAGGAGGTCTCCTCGTTCAGCCTGGGTGATGAGCGCAGCATCCTGAGTTCCACCTTGCAAATCACAGTGGCCCGCGCAGGGGTGTTCGGTGTACGGCTGATGTTGCCGGAGGGCTACGAGATTGAATCGCTCTCCGGGCCGGCCGTCAGCCACTGGGACGACAGCCGCGCCGCCGGGCGCGGGATTGAGGTGTGGTTCAGCGGGCGTGTGCTGGACACCACGCCGATTCACCTTGTGCTGTCCTCGACCTTGCGCGGCGTGCCGCCGTCGCTCGCTGTGCCGCACGTTACGCTCGTCGGCGCGCGCCGCCACACGGGCCGCATGGCCGTGGCCGTCGAGCGCGGCGTGAAGCTGACGGTGGACAAGCAGGATGGCGTGTCGCTCAACCGTGACGAGCCCCAGCGCGGCGCGGCGATGCTGTTCAACCTCCTGCGCCCGGACTGGAGCGTAACCCTCAATGCGGAGGTGCTGCCGCCTGTCCTCAAGCCCGATATGCTCCACCGCGTGGACCTTGCCGAGGGGATGCTCCAGCACCGCATCTATGCGCATTACCGCATCGCCAACGCCGGGGTGCGCTTCTTCCGCATCCGCATCCCCGACAAGGCCGCGACGCTCACCGTCAGCGGGCGGAACATCGCCCGTGTCCGTGCGGTGGAGGACGAGGCCGAAGGGCAACCGGCCCTCCCCCCGGGCAGGACATGGGAAATCGAGCTTCACGGCAAGGTCGAGGGGACCTACCATTTCGTGGCGCAATATCAGGAGCCGTATGACGTGGCAAGCGGTTCCGTTACGATTAAGCCCGTCATGCTTCTGGACACGGCGCGGCAGGCCAGCTGGCTGGCGGTAACGTGTTCGGGGCGCATCGAGGTCGCGCCGAAGGACGAGATTAACGGGCTGAAAAGCGAGGACGCGCGCACGCTGCCGGCCGACTTCAACGCCGGCGACATCTCCTCCGCAATCCTGTGCTACCGCGCGTTGCGTGAGGAATACACGCTGAACCTCTCGGTCGTGCGCCACGCCGCGGCAGACGTCCTGCCCGCGATGGTCAAGCAGGTGCGCCTGGTGTCCGTCATCAGCAGCGGCGGCCGGCTCTTGACGCAGACGACCCTCATGCTCGACCCCGGCCATATGCGTTTCCTGCGCGTCGTGCTGCCGGACGAGCAAGCCACGCTGTGGTCGGCCATCGTCAACGGGGCGGAAGTCCCGGTCTCCTTTGCCGACGGCACGCTCAACATCCCGCTGGAGACCGCCACCGTCGGGCGCGAGGCCGAAGTGGTGCTGATTTATGCCGACGCGCTCGGCAACACATCGCTCCTTGGCGACCATGCGCTCCGTGCGCCGCGCTTCCCTGACCTCCCATTGAAAGACATTCAGTGGCGCTTCTTTATGCCGCCGGATTTCCGCTATGCGTTTTTAGACTCCGCATTCCAGCGCGACAAAGAAACCCGTCCCCAACAGCGCACGTTCGTCAAACAGGCGTACGAGTATTCCAACACGAAGCAGACCACCGCCAGCCTCTCCAGGGCGCGGGGCAATCTCGCCAGCCTCGACAAGCTGCTCGAATCGGGCCAGCAGATGGAAGCGCGGCAGGTGCTCCAACAGGCCGTTACGCTCTCGCAAGCCGAAGAGACGCTCAACGAAGATGCGCGTGTGCAGTTCCGCAACGTCGTGCAGCAGCAGGTCAAGATGGGCCTCGTTACCCAGCGTAGTGTGAACCGCGCCAACAACAACATCTTCGATGACACGGAGGACGTGATCCCGAACCTTGCAATCTACAACACGGGTAACTACGAAGCGAAGTTCGCGCGGCAGGTCGAAGACCAGCTCGGCGCCGATGCCAACTACGCCCTCGACCTTGTCGCGCGGAAACTCGTTGACGTGCAGGCCGGGGCGGCGACGCAAGGCGCGAGCATCCAAGTCGTCATGCCCGAGCACGGCGAGGAATTCATCTTCACGCGCCCGCTCCAGAACGAGCTCGGCGGCGAGCTGACCATCCCCTTCCGCGCCACCCCCGCCCGCACCTGGGGCACGGCCCTCACCCTCTGGCCCATCCTCCCCGGCATCCCCCTCCTCTGGCTCACCCTCGGCCTGCTCTTCGGCTTCCGGAAGAAAACAGGAGGCATGAGGAACCACGCGACAACTCGAAACTAGCCACGCCCCTCCCCTTCTGCTACACTGTCTTCCCATCGGACTCTCAAAAGGATTATTTCTCTATGGCACTTGGTGTTGGTATCGTGGGGTTGCCGAACGTCGGCAAGACCGCCCTGTTCAATGCGCTGACGCAGTTGCAGAACGCGGAGGCGGCGAATTACCCGTTCTGCACGGTCGAGGCGAATAAGGCCACCGTCGCGCTGGCGGATGACCGCCTCGACGCGCTGGCGAAAATCACCAAGCCGAAGCAGGTCATCAAGGCGACCGTGGACTTCGTGGACATCGCCGGGCTGGTGCGCGGGGCCAGCCGCGGCGAGGGCCTCGGCAACAAGTTCCTCGCGAGCATCCGCGAGTCGAGCGCGGTCTTGCAGGTCGTGCGCTGCTTTGCGGATGACAACGTGATGCACGTCGAGGGCGGCATTGACCCCATCCGCGACATCGAGATCATCGAGACGGAACTCATCCTCGCCGACATCCAGTCCTTAGAGAAGCGCCTCGACCGCGTCGGGCGCATGGCGCGCGCCGACAAGGAGCTCCGGCGCGAGGTCGAGGCCATGGAGCGCCTCGCCAAGCACCTGAACGACGGCCTGCCCGTCCGCACCTTCCCGCGCGACGAGGCCGACCCCATCCTCAACACCCTGACCGAACTCCAGCTCCTCACCGACAAGCCCGTCATCTACTGCGCCAACGTCAGCGAGAACGACCTCAACGGCGACAACGCGCAGGTCCAGCGCATCCAAGACCACGCCGCCGGGAAAGGCTGCGACGTCGTCGTCATCTCCGCCAAGATGGAGGCCGAGCTTGCGGGCCTGCCGGATGCCGAGCGCGACGACTTCCTCGCGTCCTTCGGGCTGGCGGAGAGCGGCCTGAAGCAGACCGCCCGCACCGCCTACCACACGCTGGGGCTGGCGAGCTACTTCACCGCCGGGCCCAAGGAGGTGCGGGCCTGGACATTCCGCCGCGGCTGGACCGCCCCGAAATGCGCCAGCGTCATCCACACCGATTTCGAGCGCGGCTTCATCCGCGCCGAGGTCATCGCGTTCGACGATTACATCCGCCTCAACGGCGAAGCCGGCGCCAAAGCCGCAGGCCTCATGCGCGTCGAAGGCAAGGAATACATCGTGCAAGACGGCGACGTGATGCACTTCCTGTTTAATGTGTAGAACAGAGGGGGGGGGGGGAGGCGAAATTCCTCAAATATCTATTGCGTTGCCACCGCCAGAGGAGTAATCTCAATGCTCACGATTTGAGCTTACTCGAAAAAACATGGAGGCAACTATGGCACGAATGGTATCCATCGCCTTTGCGGTGATGACGGCAGGTGCGGCGATGGCCGCGACGTGGTATGTGGACGCAAGTAACCCGCTCGCCGGGAACGGGTCTGTGGGCAACCCCTTCA
>Ga0123353_10010751_pt1 | contig 12803 bp, 13 predicted proteins | sample TergutLab28metaG_3_FD_92763 | JGI IMG/M metagenome (GOLD analysis project Ga0123353, IMG submission 92763) | Labiotermes labralis P3 segment gut microbial communities from Petit-Saut dam, French Guiana - Lab288 P3 | ecosystem: Host-associated > Arthropoda: Insects > Digestive system > Gut ...
ATCCTCTTCCCTCTTTCATGGGTTAGGCGTCTATTGTAACGCATGATGCGCCCTTTTTCAACCTGATTTCCCCTGCCCGGCAAAATGCGCGGACAAGGGGTAAACGGGGCGCCCTCCTCATAGAAATGATCATCGTGGACGAGTATCGCCGCCGGTGGCGACGTGGCAAGGGGAGGATGGCATGACGGCGCATCACGCTGCAATCATCGAGGTATTGCGTACATTGAAGACCGACCGGGAGAGGGGCTTAACCGAGGCGCAGGCGCGGGAGCGGCTGAATGAAGTCGGCCCCAACCAACTGACCGCCCGGCGGAGGCGCTCGGCCCTGCGCCGGTTTCTCGACCAGTTCAAGGACGCGATGATCCTCATCCTAATCGGCGCGGCCACTGTCTCCTTCGGCGTCGCCTTCCAGAGCGGGGATTTGGAGGATATCTACGAGCCGATCTTGATCCTTGTGATCGTGGCGTTCAACGCGCTGCTGGGGATGATACAGGAGCGGCGGGCGGAGGCGGCGCTTGAGGCGCTCAAGAAGAAATCCTCCCCGCGCACGCACGTCACGCGCGGCGGAACGCTCCGGGAGATCGACGCGGCCGAGCTGGTCCCCGGCGATATCCTGCGGCTGGAGGCCGGAAACATCGTCCCGGCGGACGCGCGGCTGCTCACCGCCAACGCGCTCAAGGCGGAGGAATCGGCGCTCACCGGCGAGTCGGTTCCGGCGGAGAAGGACGCAAGCGCGCACGTCACCGAGGGGGCGGCGGTGGGCGATCGGGTGAACATGGTGTACGCCGGCTCGAGCGTCGCCTATGGAACGGCGAGCGCGGTGGTGACGGCCACCGGCATGGACACCGAGATGGGCCGGATCGCGCACCTCCTGGATGGGGCGGAGTCGGTAGAGACGCCGCTTCAGCGTCGATTGGGGGAATTGGGCAAACAACTGGGCATTGCGGCACTGATCGCCTGCGCGGTGATCTTCGGGATCGGCCTGATCGAGCGGATGCCGCCGATTTCGATCTTTATGGTGGCGGTCTCTCTGGCGGTGGCCGCGATTCCAGAGGGGTTGCCGGTCATCGTGACGATCGTTCTGTCCATCGGCGTACAGCGGATGGTGCGGCGCAACGCCGTCATCCGCCGGATCCCCGCGGTCGAAACGCTGGGCAACGCCTCGGTCATCTGTTCGGATAAGACCGGTACGCTCACGCAGAATCGGATGACGGTGCTGGAAGCCTATGCGGATGGCGCGGCGGTTTCCGAACCGATCTCCGATCACAATTCGCCCGCAGTCCGCAGGCTGCTCCGGTACGCGGCGCTGTGCTGCGATGCCTCGGTCAGCGGGGAAGGGGAGGCGCAAGAGCGGGTGGGCGATCCCACCGAAATCGCAATTCTGATGGCGGCAAGGCGCAATCAGATGGAGAAGGCGGGGCTCAATTACCGCTATCCGCGCCTGCATGAGTTGCCGTTCGATTCCGACCGCAAGCGGATGACCAGCGTAAACCGGATTGACGGCCGGCCGGTCGCCATCGTCAAGGGCGCGTTCGAAGCGATCGCCGGGCGTTGCGTGCGCGGGGATTTGAAGGGGGCGCGCACCGCTTCCGAGGCGATGGGGGAGAAGGCGCTTCGCGTGCTGGCGGTCGGATATCGGACGCTCGACCAAATTTCGCAGGATGCGCCCCCCGATGCCCTCGAGCGCGATCTGACCTTTCTCGGCCTCGTCGGCATGATCGACCCGCCCCGACCGGAGGCGCATGAGGCGGTGCGCGTGTGCCAGGAAGCGGGCATTAGGCCGGTCATGATCACCGGAGATCACCTGCTCACCGCGGCGGCCATCGGGCGGGAGCTGGATATGCTGCGCGCGGACGGGGAGGCGGTGACCGGCGCGCAAGTAGACGCGATGACCGATGAGGCGCTCGATCAACGGGTGGAAGATATCTCCGTCTACGCCCGGGTGTCGCCGGAGAACAAGATTCGCATCGTGCGCGCGTGGCAGCGCCGTGGCGCGGTCGTGGCGATGACCGGGGACGGGGTGAACGACGCGCCCGCGCTCAAAGCCGCCGACATCGGCTGCGCGATGGGCATTGCGGGGACCGACGTCGCCATCGGCGCGGCGGACATGACGCTGACCGATGACAACTTCGCCACCATTGTTCACGCGGTGCGCGAGGGGCGCGGCATCTACGCGAATATCCGAAAGGTAGTCGCGTACCTGCTGAGCACCAATATCGGCGAGATCGTGGCCGTATTCATCGCGATGCTGCTGTGGCGCAAGACGCCGATTTTATCCATGCAGCTGCTCATGGTCAACCTAGTTACCGATAGCCTGCCTGCGATCGCGCTAGGTGTGGAGGCGGTCGAAGGGGATGTCATGCGCCAGAGGCCCCGCCCCAAGGAAGAGGGCATCTTTGCGGGCGGGCTGTGGGCGCAGGTGGCATGGCAGGGCCTTATGTTCGGTGCGCTGACGCTGCTCGCGTTTTTTCAGGCGTGGCGGGTGACTGGGCTGGTCGCCGGCGGGCAGACGCTGGCGTTTTTCGTCATGGCGATGGCGCAGATCTCTCAATCGTACAACATGCGCTCCGAGCGTTCCATCTTCGCGATCGGTCCGCTCAAAAACCGCTGGTTGAATCTCGCTTCCCTCGCGTCCGCCGCGCTGACCTCCATCGTGATGTTTACCCCCGTATCGCGGGCGTTCAAACTGATCGCGCTGCCCCCGCCACTGTATGCGCTGGGGTTGGGCTTGTCGCTGATGCCGCTGATCGTTCTGGAGCTGTACAAGTCGGTCAAGCGAAGACTCGGCCGACAAAATGCGACAAATTCGCGATGAATAGTGTCGAAAATGCGCTAAATATGTCAAAAATATTACAATTTACTTGCATATTTATTTCTCTCGTGCTAAAATGAGCGTACATCATGTGAGAGGTAGGATCAAATGAAACGCGCACTGCTCATTTTGACCGCGCTCGCGGTGCTCTTATGCGCCATGCTCATACCCAGCGCCGTGATCTCGGAGGGCGAGAGTGTGGTGCTGCTCGCGAAGACCATGTATACCTTGGCGCGCGAGCAAAGCGATGATGTGATGCTGGCGATCGGCGGGGTGGTGATGAACCGCGTCGCGAGCCCGTGGTTCCCCGATACCGTCGCGGGCGTCATCGAGCAACCGCACCAGTTCGCCTACGGCACCCGATACGACGACCGCGCGCTTCGCCTCGCCCGCGCCGCGTTTGCGGGGCAGGGTGGGCTTCGCGGGGACGTGTTGTATTATCGGGCGCTGGACGCCTCCGAGGGGTGGGATGTGCGAATGGCGTATGAGGTGATTGGGAATTTTGGTTTTTTTACCGAGCCGGTGGTCGGGTGATCAAGAAACGCTTCTGCATCTCACAGCTCAATCCAATAACGCTCTATCACAGTGCCGTTTTCCTCGACGGCGCTGTTTTCGTAGGTGCCGCCATTTTTTAGGATCACTTTGCGAGATGCTTCGTTGCCCTGATTGCAGGTGATCAGCGCCCGGTCGATCCCTAATTCGCGGCACTTCTCAAGCGCCAACGCCAGCATCCGCGTGGCATATCCCTTTCGCCGTTCGGAAGGCCTCACCCCGTAGCCGATATGTCCGCCCGTTTGGAGGAGTGCGGCGTTGAGTTCGTGCCGGATTTGAATCGTTCCGACGATTGTGCCGTTCCCTTCGCGAATGACGAAATAAGTCGTAGCGGGCACTCTGTTCGCCGCGCATGTTTCCAGGTTCATGTTCTTTCGCGTTTGTTCAAGCCACGCGCCGTAGCTTTCGGCAAAGGACAGCCCGCTGCTTCCGTGTATGTTCCGCGTGCCCTCTCGAATGTGCTCCTGCACAAGGGCGAGCGCTTGCACTTCATGTTCTTCCTGCGGGAGAACCAATGAGATTCTTTCCATCATAAAACCTCCTCCATCGTAATCAAACAACCCCACCCGCATGATCGAGGGTGGGGAATCCAAGTGCCTCATATTGACGTCGTTTTGCCATTAAAATTTATGGTCTATTCCGCTCTGCCGCATGATCGCGTTGGCGACATGGCGGGATTTGATCACGCCGTCCACGGGGAAATTGCGTTTGTTTATCGGGCTAAACCATATATCATGGTCGCCTTTACCCCTGCGAACAAACTGGCAACCGTTTTCCTTGAGGATTTGACGCACTGCCTTCTCATATTCAGCCATAGGCGAGTTGATCCCAGCGCTCGGCGTGGAAGCAGAACTGAATGGGTTGATTGCCCTCGCCGTTCAGCTCCAGTATTTCCGGCGCGGCAGATTTTACCCTTTCGATGAGCGCGTCGAATGATCCGCTTTCCAAGGCGAGTGGGATGCGGTCGCAAACGGCGTACCACACGCGGGCTTCGCTGTCCCACTGGACGTTTATGTGGTATTCCATGCAATCCCCCCTAAAACTTGGCAAAAGAATGCTTCTGCTGTCGCCTACCTACGAAGCCGACGACTTCTTCGCCTTGCCCGTCTCCTGCGGCTCGGCGTTCAACTCGATCAAGGTGGGCGGCACGCGGTCGCGCACCGATTCGCCGGTGACGATGCACTTTTCGACGTTCGCATAGGAGGGCAGCTCGAACATGGTGTCGAGCATGATCTCCTCGATGATGGCGCGAAGGCCGCGCGCGCCCGACTTTCGGGTAAGCGCCTGCTCGGCGATGGCGGCGAGCGCGTCGTCGGTAAACTCAAGCGCAACCCCGTCCATATCGAGCATCTTCACGTATTGCTTGACCAGCGCGTTGCGCGGCTCGGTCAGGATGCGCTTGAGCGCGTCCTCGTCCAGTTGCGAGAGGGCAACGAGAACGGGAAGCCGCCCGACGAACTCGGGGATCAGGCCGTATTTCAGTAAATCCTCCGGCTTGATCTGCTGGAGCATCAAATCGCTGCGCTCGGAGTCGGTGTGGATCGCCGCGCCGAACCCCATCGTCTTTTTGCCCACGCGGTTGGCGATGATCTTGTCGATCCCGTCGAACGCGCCGCCGCAGATGAATAGGATGTTGCCGGTGTCGATCTGGATGAACTCCTGCTGCGGGTGCTTGCGCCCGCCCTGCGGCGGCACGCTGGCGACGGTGCCCTCTAATATCTTGAGGAGCGCCTGCTGAACGCCCTCGCCGGACACGTCGCGCGTGATCGATACGTTTTCCGACTTGCGGGCGATCTTGTCGATCTCGTCGATATAGATGATGCCCCGCTGCGCGCGCTCGATGTCGTAATCGGCGTTTTGTATGAGGCGCAGCAAGATATTCTCCACATCCTCGCCCACATAGCCCGCCTCGGTCAGGCTGGTCGCGTCCCCGATGGCGAAGGGCACGTTTAGGATCTTCGCCAAGGTCTGCGCGAGGTACGTCTTTCCGCAACCGGTCGGCCCGAGCAGCACGACGTTTGACTTTTGCAGTTCCACGTCGTTCTTCTTGGGCGCGTGCTGGATGCGCTTATAATGGTTGTATACCGCGACCGACAGCGCCTTTTTCGCGGCTTCCTGCCCGACCACGTACTGATCGAGTACTTCCTTTATTTCCTTGGGCTTCTTGAGAAGCCCAAGTTCGGCGTCCTCGTCGATTTCGACCTCGTCGGCGATAATCTCCTGGCACAGGAGCACACATTCGTTACAGATGTACACCCCCGGCCCCGCGATCAGCCGCCTCACTTGCTCCTGTGATTTGCCGCAAAAAGCGCATTTCACGCTGGTTTTCATACCTTCCTTTGCCATATAACACCAAACATTGCCTTTCTTTTCATCATCGCCTCGGGGCGACGATCTCATCTATCAAACCGTATGTCTTCGCCTCCTCGGCAGTGAGGAAATAATCGCGCTCCACGTCTCGCTCGATGACGGAGAGCGGTTGCCCGGTGTTCTCGGCGTAGATTTGGTTGAGCTTTTTCTTGATCCGTATGATCTGCTCGGCATGGATCACGATGTCGGTCGCCTGCCCGCGCGCGCCGCCGGAGGGCTGGTGGATCATGATCTCGGCGTTGGGGAGCGCCTTGCGCTTGCCCTTCGCGCCGGCCGCGAGCAAGAACGAGCCCATCGACGCGGCGAGGCCCACGCACAGCGTCGAGACTTCGCACTTCAAATAGCGCATCGTGTCGTAAATCGCCAATCCCGCCGACACCGAGCCGCCCGGGCTGTTGATATAGAACATGATGTCGGCCTCCGGGTTCTCCATTTCCAGGAATAGCATCTGCGCGATGATCACATTCGCGCTATCGTCGCTCACTTCCCCTCCAAGAAAGACGATTCGGTCCTTCAAGAGGCGGGAAAAGATATCGTAGGAGCGCTCTCCTCTGCTGGTTTGTTCCACGACATAGGGTATCAGGTTCATGTCCGGGCACCTCCCATTCGCAATTATGCCGCATTTTTAGCGGATCATTCGTCCGTTTCTTCTTCTTCCTCAGCTTCCTCGCCGGTTTCTTTTGGCTCTACCGCTTCGTTTTTGAGTAGATCAATCACCTTTGCGGCCTTCGCGATGCCGTTGAAGCGCTCGCGGTCATCCTCGTCCATTTTTTCTTTGTACTCGGCGAGGTCGCGCCGCGCGCGCTCGGCGTATTTGGCGATCTCCGCGTCGATCTCCTCGTCGGTCGGCTCGATGTTTTCCGCCTTTTGGATTTCGCTGAGTACCAGCCTGATTTTTACGTCGTGCTCGGCGCCGGGGTACATCATCTCGCGCATCTGCTCCTCGGTCTGGCCGGTGTATTCCAGGTAGCGCTCGATGTCCATGCCCTGGAACATCAGCCGCATACGCATGTCGCGCATCTGCTCCTCCACGCGATCCTCGATCATGCACTCGGGGATGTCTACTTGCGCGTTTTCAGCCGCCGCCTCGATGACCTGGTTCTCAAAGTCCTGCTCGTCGCGCTCGTCGGCCGCTTTTTGGAGGGTCTCGCGGACGGAGTCGCGGTACTCCTCCAGCGTCTCGAACTCGGACACGTCCTTGGCGAACTCGTCGTCAAGCTCCGGCATCTCCTTCTCGCGGATCGCCGTCACCTTCACCTCGAATACCGCCGGCTTTCCCTTCATCTCCTCGGCGTGGTAGTCCTCCGGGAAGGTCACCGGGATTTTTGCCTCCTGATCGATTTCCAAACCGACCAGTTGCTCCTCAAATCCGGGGATGAACGAGCCGGAACCCACCGTCAGCTCGTGGCCCTCCGCCTCGCCGCCCTCGAAGGGCACTTCATCGATGAAGCCCTTGAAGTTGAGGGTGATCTGGTCGTCCAGCTTGACCGGGCGGTCGGTGATGTCGGTAAACGTCGCCGCGCGGTCGCGGGCGCGCTCGATATCGGCCTTCACATCGTCCTCGGTGACGTAGGTATGGTGCTTGTGCACTTCCAGCCCCTTATATTGCCCGAGCGTGACGTCCGGGCGCACGTAGACGGTGACCGAGAAGGTGAGCGGCTCGCCCCCACCGATATTGCCCAGCTCGAAATCGGGGCGGTCGACGGGACTCAGATCATTCGCCTTAATCGCCTCGTCGTAGACGCCCGGGAAGATCTCCTCGATCGCGTCCTCGTAGAAGAGCGACTCACCGTAATGCAATTCTATGACTTTGCGCGGCGCCTTGCCCCTGCGAAAGCCCGGTATGTTGATCCGCTTGACATTTTTGCGGTACGCCGCCGACATGCCTTTTTCAAACAGCTCCGGCTCCACCTCAAAGTCGATCTTGACCTGGTTGGACGATAGTTTCGTGACCTCTGCCTTCATGCGTTCAAATCCTCCCGAACGCGCCTTCTGCCGGGCGCTTTTATGGTGCAATATCTAAACAATTTTATCATATCTACACCGGAAAAGCAATATAGAGCCGTTGCGGAAAAGGCCGATATGTGTTATGATCACGTTCATAATTCCGCATCGTCAATTTACGGCATGTTCGATGCGGCGAGTACGAATGTTATGCGGAGGTCCTTATGGCTAGGAGAAGAAAGCGCAGCTGTTTCGGCTGCCTGTTCCGGTTGATCTTTTATGCGCTCATCATCGGCATTCTGGCGCTGCTGGCCATATACTGGCTGCCGATGAGCATCCCCAGCGGCTCGCAGGAGATGCGGGAGGAGCTGTCGGTCAACGAAAATTTATCGGGCGATTGGATGAATATCCTGCTGCTCGGCAGCGATTCGGGCGACCCCGACTCGCCCGGCCGCACCGACACCATGATCATCGCTTCCATCAACAAAAACAGCGGGGACGTCAAGCTGATTTCGCTCCTTCGCGATACCTGGGTGGACATCCCCGGCTACGGCCAGAACAAGCTGAACGCCGCGTATAGATTCGGCGGCGCGAAACTGTTGATGCGCACCGTCAACGAGGCGTTTGAGACCAACATCACCGAGTATATCACGCTGGACTTCACTTCATTCCCGTTTTTGATCGACAGTCTCGGCGGCATTTACCTGACGGTGAAGGAGGAGGAACTGCCCATTCTCAACCGGCTGGTGCTCTCCGTTCGGCATTTGTTCCAGGATACCAATCTGGACACCAGCGAGCTCGCCGCCGCCGGGGAGAACGTCCGCCTGACGGGGCTTCAAGCGCTCGCCTTTTCGCGGATGCGGAGTCTGGACTCCGACTATCAGCGCGCATCGCGCCAGCGCAAGGTGCTCGACGCCGTTTTGAGCAAGGCGCGCCAGATTCGAAACCCGGTCACCATGTACCAGATGGCGAACACCCTCATCAGCTACGCCGACACCAACATCCCCGCCATGCAGCTCTCGCTGATCGGCACGAAGATTTTGGTCGGCGGCGCGGATATGGAGCAATTTCAAATCCCCGCGCCGGGAGCGTTCACCGAAGTGTCCGGCTCGACGTGGTATATAAAGCCGGATATTGAGAAGAATCGCAGGCTCCTGAGGGAGATTATTTACGGAGAATAGCATGATGGATGTAATCGTCAGAAGAGCAGAAATCCGCGATATCCCCGATCTCATGAAAATGAACGATTTGATGAACAAACCGGGAATCAGCACGGAAGCGCATATGAAAGAGGCGCTGGAAAAGAACCAAAATGAAATCGTGTTTGTCGCGGTTCATGGTGATAGGGCAGTCGGTATGATCTGTGGCCAAATCCATCCGTCCGTTTGCTACGCCCATGGCATGATGTGCGAGGCGATGGAGTTGTACGTATGCGAGGAGTACCGCAGGATGGGCGTTGCGACGGAGCTGATGGAGCGGCTGGAGCAGGAGTTTGAGCAATACAACCCGCTGGAAGTCTATCTGCAAACGGGAAAGAGGAACGTCAACGCGCAGAAGTTGTATGAGAAGAATGGGTATGTTGCTCGCGAGCGGGTTGTGTATCTGAAAAATAAAGGGGGATAAAGGTATTTCCCTTTTTATGTTCTTCTTGCGCTCGATACAATTTTGAAGCCGTATTTTTTTGCGGCTTCTGCGCCTCGCTGACTGTAATACGCAGTTCGCTCGGCAGGGGTCATATCTTTCGTCCTGTCGTAGAGCATTATGCGGATAGCGTGTACTTCACGCAGGGGCATTGGCTCATTGACCACGCTTGGATCGTTCATATAATCACTCAGTGTTTTCACGTTCTACCACCTCCATTGGCGAATGAATTTCGACTGGCTTGTACCCAAGAGAAGCGTTTACAAATCCTGTCATAGTCACTGTCTTTTTTCTCACGATATGCCTAAAGTTTAGGCTGATAATCATATCTAAGTCATTGATCGAGGCAACGGCGATGTGCTGCGCGTCAACTGTACTTCCTGGTGGTAGAATCCCTTGCTTTTGATAAATTGCGGCAAGTGCGTCGGCTTCTTCGGTCGACTCCAATACGGTAATGCCAAACTCCGCAATGAGGTCAATCATTTTTTTTGCCTGATTGCCAGGCGCTTCCTGTAATTCGCCAACTGCGTACAAGGAAGTAAACGCCTCATATAATCCAGCCTTGATTTCTTCAAACAGCTCTACAGTGTCGGCATGGGCCTCACGTTCCTTGTGAAAATAATAATTGAACATTGTGGTTTCAAGATATATCCGGGGGATTCGCATATTAACCAACGCCCAAGATTCATTATACTCTGTTTGGATTGGTTTATCAATCGTTTTGCAATTTGCTCATTACTCAGCGTAATCTCCCTAGTTCACACTATACAACATCTCCGCATACGACGGCAGCGTCCAATACTTATGCCCGACGCAGGCCTCCAGCGCATCGGCCGTCCCGCGCAGCATCGCCATCGCGGTCACCACGTGCGCGCGGTAGCCCTTCGCCAGTTCAAGCGTGCCGCGTCCATTCCGCACCGAACCGGTCTGCTGCGCCAGATGATCGAGCCGGGTCATCATTTCCTCCGACAATGCCGATATATCCTTGAGCAGCCGATCCTCCAGCGCCGACGAGAATCTCATAATCGATGTACTCCCGTTCAGCGCCTGCTTGCGAGCGACCAGTTCACTCAATTCCCGCTGGCAGTCGATTACCGCCGGTACGATCTCGCGGTTGACCATATCGATCATCGTCAGCGCCTCGATGTGGATGATCTTGGCGTAATTCTCCAGCAATATTTCATATCGCGAGTGAATCTCCTGCGCGCTTAGTACCTTGTGCTTCTCCAGCACCGCGATATTCTTCGGATCGACGAACTTCTCCAGTGCCTCCGGCGTGTTCTTGAGATTGGACAATCCCCGCTGCGCCGCTTCATGAACCCATGCCTCATCATAGCCGTTGCCGCTGAAGAGGATGCGCTTGTGCGCGGCGATGCTGCGCTTGATCACGCCGGGGAGCGCTTGCGCGGGATCGCCGCTCGCTTCCAGCTCGTCGGCGAAGCGGGAGAGCGCCTCGGCGACGATGGTGTTGATCACATACGTCGGGCAGCCGCTCGATACGCTCGATCCGGGCATGCGGAATTCAAACTTGTTGCCGGTGAACGCGAAGGGGGAGGTGCGGTTGCGGTCGGTGGTGTCCTTGGGGATATGAGGGAGCACCTGCGCGCCGTCCATCAGCGTTACGCCGCGCCCGGCGTACAGCGCGCCTGACTCGATGGCGTCGAGGATTTCGGTCAATTCCTCGCCCAGGAAAATCGAGATGACGGTGGGCGGCGCTTCGTTCATGCCGAAGCGCAGGTCGTTGCCGGCGCTCGCCACCGACACGCGCAGGAGGTCCTGATATTCGTCCACCGCCTCGATCACCGCGCACAGGAACAGCAGGAATTGCGCGTTTTGATGCGGCGTTTCGCCCGGGTCGAGCAAATTGACGCCCCGATCGGTCGCCAGCGACCAGTTGAGGTGCTTGCCGTTGCCGTTGACGCCGGCGAATGGCTTCTCGTGCAAGAGCGCGCACAAGCCGTGCTTGTTCGCGACGCTCTTCATCAATTCCATCGCCAGCTGATTATGATCGGTGGCGACGTTGGCGGTCGAGTAGATGGAGGCGAGCTCATGCTGTCCGGGCGCGGTCTCGTTGTGCTTGGTCTTGGCGAACACGCCCAGCTTCCACAACTCCTCGTCCAGTTCCTTCATGAACGCCGATACCCGCTGGTTGATGACGCCGAAATAGTGATCCTCCATCTCCTGCCCCTTGGGCGGCCGCGCGCCGAATAGAGTGCGGCCGGTGTAGATCAAGTCCGGGCGCTTTAAGTAGACATCCCGGTCGATCAGGAAATATTCCTGCTCCGGGCCGGTCTGCGGGATCACGCGCGAGACGGTCGTATCGCCGAGTAACCGCAAAATGCGCACCGCCTGTCGGTCGATCGCCTCCATCGAGCGTAAGATGGGCGTCTTTTTATCGAGCGCCTCGCCGCTGTAGGAGCAAAAGGCGGTGGGGATGCACAGGCTGCCATCTTTGATAAATGCGTATGAGGTGGGGTCCCACGCGGTGTAGCCGCGCGCCTCAAAGGTGGCGCGCAGCCCGCCGGAGGGGAGGCTCGATGCGTCCGGTTCTCCCTTGACCAACGCTTTTCCCGAAAACTCCATGATCGCGCCGCCCTCGCCGTCGGGCGCGATGAAGCTGTCGTGCTTCTCCGCCGTCACCCCGGTCATCGGCTGGAACCAGTGGGTGAAGTGGGTCGCACCCTTCTCGATCGCCCAGTCCTTCATGGCGTTGGCGACGATATCGGCGACTTGGGGGGTGAGCTTTTGGCCCTGTTCGATTGCCGCGCGGACGGCCCTGTACGCGCCCTCGGGCAGGCGCTCGCGCATCGCCGCGTCGCCGAATACCATGCTGCCGAATAGCTCGGGTACGTTCATAAAATATTCCTCCTACAACAACACAACCCCCGCCGCCTCGCAGGCCTCCACCGTTGCCTGATCCCACACCGAAACCTGCACTTCGCCCAAATGAACCTTCTGTAAGAGCAGCATGCACAGCCTCGACTGCCCGATTCCCCCGCCGATCGTCAGCGGAAACTCCCCGGCGAGCAGCGACCGGTGATAGGGGAGCACACGGCGGTCGTCGCACCCGGCCTTGGTGAGCTGCGCGTCCAACGCCCCCTCGTCCACCCGGATGCCCATCGAGGAGAGCTCCATCGCGCAGCCCAGCGGCTCGTGCCAGAAGATGATGTCGCCGTTGAGCGTCCAATCGTCGTAGTCGGGCGAGCGGCTGCCGTGCCGGTTTCCGGATTTCATCAGATCGCCGATTTGCAGGATGAAAGCGGTCTTGTGCTTCGCTACATGTACTTGCTCGCGCTGCTCGGGGGTGAGTGCGGGGTACAGGTCCTCCAACTCCTGCGTGGTGACGAAGGAGACTTCCGGGTGGATCATGTCGGTGAGCTGCGGAAAGTGACGCATGACCACCTTCTGCGTGTCGTACATCGCCCGCACGATTCGCCGCACGGTCTCCCGGAGTAGCGCCTCGGTGCGCTCCGCTCGGGTGATG
>Ga0123353_10010752_pt1 | contig 12802 bp, 9 predicted proteins | sample TergutLab28metaG_3_FD_92763 | JGI IMG/M metagenome (GOLD analysis project Ga0123353, IMG submission 92763) | Labiotermes labralis P3 segment gut microbial communities from Petit-Saut dam, French Guiana - Lab288 P3 | ecosystem: Host-associated > Arthropoda: Insects > Digestive system > Gut ...
AAGTTCGGGTCGTTTCCGTCTAACTTTTTCACGCAGCCCTTCCAGTACTTCGAAATAGTAAACTTGGTTGACTGTTCGTCCAGTTGGTACAAATTCATAATGAACAATCCCTCTAATATCGAAAAAAGTCAGCAACATTTTTTAACTCTTGATTAGGATTGACAGAATTTTTTTGGTTGTGGGGAATTGGCAGTCTTCCATTGTGCACTTTGCCACTTCGTTTCAGGGTTGTATTGGTAGACCCATGTTTCATCAGCTGTGATGACACAGCCCAAAATGTCATCTTGCCTGTCCAAAAGGTCTTGGCAAATTGTGACTCTTCTTTGCTTTTGTTCTTCGGTGAGCTCCTTTGGGACCATTTTTGCACACACCTTCCTCATGTCAAGATCTTCAGTTAAGATTTTCCTACCTGTTTCTCTGTTGATGTTCACTTGCTCTGCTATGCTGTAGACAGTCAGCCGACGATTTTCACGCACAATTTGACGAATTTTTGCAATGTTTTCTTCAGTTCTGCCTGTTGCTGGCCGTCCTGGTCTCTCTTCGTCAGTGACACTTTCTCTTCCCTCAGAAAAACGTTTCACCCACTTGTAAACTGCTGTTTTCTTCATAGCATTATCTCTGTAAACTTGCACTAACATCTCTCTGATTTCATTTCCACTCTTTCCAAGTTTAACAAGAAATTTAATGTTCGTTCACTGCTCTAATTCAAGCTCTGACATTGTCGCAGCGGCACACCAAAACACACTCAGACATTAATAAATGCCACTCAGAAAAAGACTGCCATAGATCAACAACAACACAGCTGTGAAACGCTGTCTTTGTCATCAAACAATACTAAGGCTTTTGTCCAGTGCTGCCACGGCAAGCACATGGTGGCGAGTTCGCCAACTTAATTGTCCAACCACGTATTTAAGAGCCAGTATGTAAAGCTTCAGAAACCAGAGCCATTGTTACTACAAACTTGGCACCAACACATTCAGTATTCCTTTTTGCTGCCACCTATTCTAGCAACCAGGAAGCAGCAGACAAAAAAAGTTCAGTCACTGCATTCTACCAGAACATCCATTTTAAACCTTCATGTCGCAATGGATGGCCCCATTTATGTTTGTATGCACAAGTGAGTATGTGTTAAGTATGTGGTGGCGCACAGAACATGTCAACACAGTAGTGAATGAAGAGTAAAAGGCAAATAATCGGTAGTTTTATCTTCTGTAAACCTTGACCTATGTTGACATTCAGAGGACCATGCATCACGATATATTCTTATAATGAAAGCCAACGAGATGCACTGTTTCTCAAATTTATTCGACAAAGTACTCTACATGTTTCGGACAGTTCCACTGTCCACCATCAGGAGTATCTCAACACTGTATACATGCAGTAGGTATTTGTCATGCTAGTTCTGTTGGGGTCTGCTAGCAGACACCAACAGAGATGAGTGTTGAGATACTCCTGATGATGTACAGTGGACCTGTCCAAAACATGTAGAGTACTTTGTCAAATAAATTTGAGAAATAGTGCATCTCGTTGGCTTTCATTATATGAATAAACCTTTGTCCTACTTGTGAAGATCAGCCTTGGAATGTAAATGAATTACCTACCGGTTGCTGAGTAGAGTGCAAATTCAAAAGATCCTCAGAGTGTAATTACCTCAGTTTCTTGAGAAGTCACTCTCTCATCAGTATCAGTACTTGTATTCTACACAATATTTTCCTTTTAAAAATCTTCTGCCATTATTTCTTCCGTAGAGTGAGAAACTGTGTTTATGGACCCATGTAAATGAATTTTGTCTTTTTATCTGGTATTCGTAGCAAACTTAGTAACACCAGATCTGCATTCTTCTGTGATTTTACAGAGCACAGACTACTAGTTCGTAACCGATGTTTTGGGACAACCTAACGATCCCTTCTTCTTGGGCTGCTTGACCCCTGAAGATAGGACCAATAGGTTGTCGTCAAATGTCGGTAACAGATTACCAATCTACACAGTGTAAAATCTCAGAAGAACACAGATCTCACTTGCACCATAGCAGAAACCTGAAATCACACTTGATAACATCCGTGCCTTTGAATTTCATGGCAAAACAACAGTGACAATTAACTTGTTCATACACAATACGTTTAACTTGCTATAAGGTGTCAGTGCCACAAACAGATATGTAACATTTGAATGTTGATGCAGTACAAGACTGGATGGAGGTTCAAGAAGCGTCCAGGTGTGGATCACTTCCTAGAGCAGGTTGCACCACCCCTGTTTGAGGTGGTTGTGTTTACAGCAGAGCAGGGCATGGTAAGGTTTTCATTTATTTCTTGTGGTGTAACACTTCTTTGGCGGTGACATGTGCTTCCACGTGGTGCAGTCTGAATAATTGTTTTGCCTTATGTATAGTGATTGCATGTATCTTAGCCATTGAGGCAGAATGAAGCAACTAGAAATGATTATTTGTTTGGATGCAGACTGTGTTCCCTATTCTGGATGCCCTGGATCCAAATGGATACATAATGTACAGGTTGGTGAGAGATGCTACACATTTTGTTGATGGACATCACGTCAAAGACTTGGACTGTCTGAACCGAGATCTGAGCAAGGTGAGTCCACCAACACAGAGGTGTCAGCTGCACATTTCTGTAATTAAAACCAGTTGTTAGAATGGGAAAGGGTGGTTCAAATGTTAAAAATCAGAGTAAATAGTGGATGACAAAATTGTTGAGAAATATATTTCTGAAACAAATGTACAAATTGTATTCTTTCCAGAAAGAGTATGATCTGTGTTGTTTTCTTTTTTTCGGTTTGTAAGTTCCTGATGTTGTGTAGTGTATTTCTTGGATTTTGATCTGTGCTGATGCAGGTCATTGTGGTAGACTGGAATGGTGAATCACTGAAGCTGCATCCAAGGAACATGTTACGACTACCGAGGTGGAAGGGAAATGATGATGACCAGACACTTGTGGATTTGGGCACTTTCTTAAGAAGTAAGTACACAGTACATAGACCAGTATGTGTTAGACACTTAGGGTTGCAGTCTTTTGGATTGTGATGCCCCGCAGATTGGTAGATGGGGGATCAGCATTTCCGACAAACATGCTGCTTCCTTCTTCAGGCTGAAGAGGATAAAATAACATCTACAAAGACTGTAATCTTCATACTCACTGCCATGGTAAAGGTAAAGTTCACCCTACAAGAGACCCCATGAAGACCTGCAGGGGGAGTAGAGGTATAGCTCTGCTCTTTCCTTAACCTTGCCACTAAATGGGGGTGGGTGGTCAATGCCATGCCCTGGCCACTGTATCCTGGTGGAAGAGACCCAGAACTCATTGCACAGAAGGCCCAGGGCTGGTCTGGACGAGATTGGAAAATCGCATCTCTAGTGGTATTCCATCTGCAGACCATCCAGAACGTAACAAGTCAGTATACTGACTACATTATCTTGGCCCACACTCACTGCCACAAAAATTGCATATTTCATGGCCAAGGAAATAGTTGTTTACTGGTTTTGTCATATTTTGTAGCAATTGCTGCCGAGAAGGTGGAGGATGTGCGGGAGGTGCTGGATTACTATCAACAGTTCTCAAACCCAGTGGAAGCCTTCAGGGAGAATCAGAGGAAGCTACTGGTAAGCTCTCAGCTTGCAGCCAACAGTGATTTGGAAATTGATCCGTCACACTTTAGGCTACAGTGTCTGGAAGTTTCCATGTGTGAAATCCCCCACAAGATTCTTTGATGAGCATATAGACAGAAATGTCCGTTGATAAAATTTTGGTCCACAGTACCAGAAAGGTTAAGCATATCTGATCCAGACTGTGAAGCGTAGGTGGTAGACGAATGTTAATTTGCAACATCAGTGGAGTGCTTTGTTAAATGGAAAATTACAAAAGTTTAAAGATTACACATTTTCAGGTTTGGGAAAAAGAGCAATATGCTTGCAGACAGTCCTCATGTATTGTGGTTACATTCCTGAAAGCCTGCAGCAGAGCTACAATTAACGACAGCTGAACCACTGAGTGTGAGCATTGAAAATCCAACAAGCTGCCAGCTAAAACATTGATCAAGTTCAGGCAACATTCATTGAATCTTGAGTCACTGAAATTTATCAATGTTAAAACAAAACAGCACTGGGGTAACATTAAATGAAAACATTCTGTACCTGTTAGAGCAGGCACTTCAGAAAATTCTGCAAGTAACATAGTTACGCTGTGGCTTAGTCTGGTACTGCAGGTGCCTGACAGAGAAGTATGGTGTTAAACTCATTTAGTTGAATATTTTTGTTTCTTACAGGATCAAATGGAAGCAAAGGAAAAGCATATGAAAGAGCACCCTCCATCAAGTTCGCTAGCAAACAGGTGGACACCAAGCTTTCTGAAACCTCGCTGAAGTGTGTATGTCAGTCTGCCCAGATCTGTGTTATTGTGTGAATCTTATATGTAAACACACTTGTAGTGTATCAGTACACACTGTGCTTCTGTGGTGTGAACCTGTGTCCAACAAGTCCATATACATGGAAACATGTGTCACTTGTAACGTTACCAGTTAGTCCTTGTATAGGAATGTAAATTCTGCCAGTATAGACGCGTGTTGTGACAGCTGTTCTCTCGGGTCTATATTTGAACCCAGAACCTACCATAACATCATAATAGAAAACCTGTGGATGAAACATCTAATTGCCTTCATTCTAGGCTTAAGGATAAAAGGAAGGACGGTCACAGAAAGTCACTCTATTTGGCATAAAGCAGCAGTCTGTGATGTTATATTTCTGTGTTGCTGTATCCTTTTCATTTTTGTTCTGTGCTGTTTATTTGTAATAACCACATTTAGAAGGCTTCTGCTGTCCCACCATTAGGTTTGTAGCTGCACAGACATTCACAAATGTAACATCATGTCTATCCCCACTTCCTTTCATTCATTCATTCTTTCCATTGGCATTTGCAAAATGCAACAATTCCTTGCTGTTCCAAGGAGCTTCTTTCATTCCTCTCTGTTATATAACCTTTCCTTCTGCCTTTTCCACCAGCTAGTCTTCCATCCTCCCTCACTTCATCTTGCCATCTATTTCTTGGTCTACCTGTCAGCCTTGTTCTTTCCAAATTCATGTATAATACTTTTTTTAGAATTCTGTTTTCTTCCATTCTCTGTACATGCCCAAACCATCGTAATCTATTTAACCTTACTGTCTCTGTTATAGTGGGTTTTTTTTAACCATTGCATAAATTTCTTTATTGGTTAATATTCTCCACTTTTCTTTTTAATTGTCATATACTGGACTTAAAATTCTTCTATACACTTTCCTTTCAAAAAAGCTTATTTGCACTTTTATTCATATCTGACAAAATTTTGTCACTATAAAATATGTTCATTGTTGCTGCAAACAATAATATACATGACCTGTCATATTGTCATTCACAGTGGCATGAGATATCAGGTTCGTGTTATGTGAGTTTGAATGGCTGTCAGATACAGTCCTAAGTACTGTGATGAATATGTACGGACATTTTGGAGGTATGTTGTTTCCTGTCATCCTAACTACATGACATCATGTCTCAGGAAACCATAATCTTTATTCTGAAGCAGTGTTTATTGTAGTGTAACAATAGTCTGTTCTGTTTCAATGCCTGATCAGATGTGCAGTTTCATTTGATGGTGTGTTTGACCATGCACCGTTGACATAAATAAAGCAGATGACCAACTAGATGCAACAATAACACTTTTTTGATCTTCAAATCTGCTCAACATGTTTCTGGCAATTCTTTGCCCAAAACATGTTGAGCTACTTTCAAGATCAATAGATTGTTACTGTTGCATCTAGTTGGTCATCTACTTTATTTACATGCAGTTTCATAATTGTGAGCGTTGTACTGTGATGTCAGTGACATAAAAATATAGACATCGCACCAGCTTATAAGATTCTTCTGGGTCTGTCAGGCTGCAGCATCTTGGTGTGGATAGTAATTTCAAGAAATGTACAGTTATAAGGGAAATGAGACACAAATACTAATTGTTGTATGAAAAACCTAGTATGATTACCTTGGAGGATCAATAATATTAAATTAAATTGGTAGGGGGCATACTCCGTAATGCAGAATAGAACATTTTTAACAGCATTCTGTGCAAAATTTAATGACAAACTTGCTAAATTTGGACTAACAGTTGTTGGGGCAGTGAAAATGATTGTGGCACAAAAGTTACAAGAATTTTGTTACTGTATGTTACAGCATAGTTTTAGGTTATGTTGGAGTAAGTGTTCCAGAAATTTTGTGTATATGAGCTGCTACCAGTTTTGTTTGTGCTCCTTTCCATTTTGGAGCAGTGTAACATAGTGCACTGTCTGAGCTGAAGGCTTGAGAACTGAAGAATTATAGCTAATTCACAGTAGGTTCAAGCTCTTTCTCAGAGTATACAGACAGCTGTGGGACCAACCCAGCTACCTCTTCACAGGGTATCAAGGGCATGAAACTGACTGCTCACCACCAGCTAATACTAACATTAAGACTGCATGGTGTTGTATTGCCTCTTATCCATATACCTTTGTGGTGTGTACAGGAATAATTTCACCATTCATATCTATTTGGTAATCCTATAGACTGAGAAAAAGTTTCCACATTGCTTCTGTTCCAGGATCTACCTCTGTAATTGGTGCTGTTTTATTAATGTGACAATTCTAGCAGCAACTTGTGTCTAGCTGGAGCCATGAAATGTCACTTTATTTTGTCGGCTGTTCTAATGGTTTGATAGTGGTTTTATTGCCATAAAATTTATAATTTTCCTATTTGAGTAATAACCTGCTTAAAAATTGTGTGGTTATGTTAGCATTACAAGAATTAAGTAAGATCTAATGTTTCCACATGTTTAAGATGCATGTATTATGCTCGTCTAGGTTGTGACACAACACACTCGTAGTAGTGGTCACTGACATTCCAGCATAACTTCATGGCACAAGATGGAGGCAGCAGTATCATAACCCTAGAGCCTAAAAAAGAAGAACAGCCAGAGTGCATTTTTCAGTTTAGCAGTAACACAGGCAGAATGAGAATGCAAATGAACTAGGGTTGAACAATCAAGAGAAAATAAAATGTTTGGAAATTAATGCAAAAGAAGCAATAAAAATAAGGATATGAATGTACAAATGGAACAAAATAATTTTGAGAAAGTGCGGACTTTTAGTTTCCTAGGGTCAGTAACATATGACAATAATGTAAACAGCGAGGAAATTTTGACAAGAATAAAGAAATGAAATAAAGCCTTCTTTATGAATAAAAAATTGTTTTCATCAAAGCTCATTGGGAATCAACCCAAAATGAAAATGTATATATCCACTAAGAGGCCCATTGTAACATATGCAGCTGAGACTTGGACTTTGAGGAAGAGGGATATGAATTATTTTATGATCTTCAACTGAAAAGTCCTGAGGAAGAGTTTTGGTCCTGTTCAAGAAAGAGATGGATGGAGGATTAGGGCTAATCATGAATTAATTAAATAAGTTGGAGGAGCTAACATAGTGAGGTTTATATAAGCTCAGAGACTGAAATGATTGAGCCTTTTATATAGGATGGAAGAGTATAGTATGGTATGGTAAGGAGGATTTTTTAATGGAGTACAGTGGGATAGAGATCAAAAGGGCGTCAGAGGAATAGATGGCAGGATGAAGTCCTGACAGATATTAGAGTATTGGGTGTCAAAAACTGGACAAAGGTGGTGATCAGCAGATCAATCTGGCATGATCTGGTGGAGAAGTAAAAAATCCATAGGGGGTTGTAGGACAAATGAGAAAGATTAACACAGGTATATTGCAGTGGCCATGTAAAATCCTGCACAGACAGTTAACATGAGCTTTTCTACTGTACGAACTGATTTTAAGATTGCGTGAAGTCTTGGGATTACTGTTGTCTAATATGTGACATCATGTAGTCTCTTAGCTGTATGCTGATAATTTGCAGGAACCTGGTGCTTTCATCTTCAGAGCAGAAGATATGTATCTACTGGACTGTGCGGTGTGACATCACAGAAGGCAGTAATTGTGATTAACATTGTATAGATTATTAGGTATACAGCATGTGGTCCATGGCAGAAGGATAAACTAATGTTAGACACATGGAACAGGAGAATTCTGACTAATGTCTGTGGACAAATGACTGAACAAAGGTTGTCGAGTATAACTGATCAAGACCTGAGGGAGTTACATGAATCTTAACTGGCAGCAGATGTTTAAAGGAAAATACTGGCGCAGGGTGTCTAAACATATTCTTGGAAGTAAGCAAGAAGGTAGATGAAAAGTGAAAAGTAGATAACTGGAAGGTGTTATGCTGGAGAGATCAGCAGTACTATTTCAACGTTTTAAGAAATACAAATGTAGTATATTATGATCTGCCTGTTTCCTATATCAGGTAGGGAGAATCTTGTCATACCATACTAAAACTTGGCAACACATCAGCCGAACCTAATAATAAATTAAAACTATTGAAACATTAACCTACAGTAACCTCAAAAAATAGACTTAACATGTATATCCCCAAAGTGAGTATTGTGAATCTTGTGCACCTTCACAGAATCTTACATACTGTCTGACAACAGATTACAAGTGTATGTGTAGCAGCACAGGACATTGCATGCCATCTCCCAATAGCTGCAACAATTGGCATCATTCAAGAACTAGTATTTTTTATCTACAAAATTCTGTTATTTGCCATTGGTAGTCAATGGTGTGGTGTTGCCTAGTTAAAGATATGTCTGATTGGGTTAGTGTGTTGATGCATGTTATCATTTATTCAGACAATGCTGTCAGGAGAGTGGACAATTGGTCACTGAATGTGTAGGAGCAAACTACATGTTTCTAATACTCATTGGTGTTGTGCCATTGTTTTGCTTTCATATTGCTTCCCCAAAAGCATCAGGATCAATTAACAGTAACATATTAATAATATGCATTTGGATTAGCCTTGTAATCATATGTATCTGCAGAAAGGCAGTAGTTTCACTTAGATTGCTATGATGCTATTTGTACCTGTCTCATCTAGCAATATATAAAGTCCATCAAAGAAAATTAACCTTTATATACGACATGACTTATTACATTTTGGTTTTGCTGTTGGTGGGGGAGCTTAAACAGCTGATGCATGTGGAGTTGAGACATAAGCGTTTAATGTATTTTGTGTATTGCCAAGGAACATTTTTTAAGGCTGATATTCAAATAATTGTAATTACAATTGAGGGCCTCTATGTACAGTCATTGAAATGTGAATTTCTGGTATCTTTATTCAAACAAATGGTGATATACATTTATTGACAAAGTAAAAGGGCTGCTGAGGAATTATGTCAGTGCTGTAAATAGGGTACTTGAAGAACATTTAATTTTGAAGAAGGTCATGAACAGTTTAATCCATGGATTACACCCACATAAATTTCGAAGCCAGTAGAAACTGTAACGCCTATCCTGAACTATACCATTCTGCCCGAACCCCCCCTCCCCGTATTATTTTTATCTCGAGCATTCTTAGTATTCTTGCCTGAATGCACATATTAAAAAAAACTCACGAAAGAAGAAGACAAGGAAATATGAGAATTTTTCACCCACGGATAAGAGCTCGCGGTCGTCATCTGTGTGCGGATGGCGAGCACGGTGGTGACGTGAGACGTTAAGTGCGGGCATGTTAATGATGGTACGAAAGCGAAAGTAGGAAGAGCTGCACGTCATTGACGGCACATAGGAATGTGGATTGTGTCGTGTAAATGTAGGCATCGTGATACCAACATAACCTACAAATCCGTCAATATATTGATCCAGTTCGGTGTGATTTCAGTACATGTGAGAAGGATCGCGGCAAGGAGTATAAGCTTCGAATATGGCATTTAATTTTAGCATTTGTAACATGTTAAGTTTTCGTATATTAACGTGTGGACCAATGATATGCATTGTAAGGAGGCGTGGAACAATTACAAAAACTAAGGTACAGGCATGGAAGAAGCCCAGCTATTCACGTTTATCCAATCCAGGAGTCCAGCGACGTTTGGAAATAATGGAACCTGAAGATCAACCCATGACAGAATGCTCGGATATCGACGATACAGAGTTCGATTTTATGGAAGTAAATAAGATGCACGATTTGCATGAGAGGTGAGGTGTTTATCTACAGTAAGTGAACGAGTGAACCTTTCCACAGCCACTTTTGTATTCAAAACTTAAATCCATTCTACAGAGGGTGAAAAATCTTGCGTTTCTGACCATCAGGGCCTGCCCGAGACATATAGGCTCCCTGGGCGGGATAATAATTTGACGCCTCGTTAAACCGAGTCATGATTGGTCTTTACAAGACAAATAAACAAGAAATTCAAAATTCATGTAAGATGGCCATGTCACAGACAAATGTGAGGCAAAATTAACAGCAGATTTATTCTGGGGAACGTTAGCATCATTGATGTGTAGGTGATGGAGCACACATAGGAAGGGAAGAGGCAGTTGGTAGAGACATAGGTGTGGGTGGGAGGTGAAATTGTTCTTGTTCTGTGAAGGCAGATGAGGGAGTGGCAATATAGCTGAATGTGTGCTTAACTTTGGCATGAAATAGAGGTGAGTGGATACCTTCACACTGGCTGAGTTAGCCCAGAGAAGGAGTCTCGGTACCTACTAAACATGAGTCTGGGTGGGTCCCAGATTTGGTTTGGATGATTTAGCCATTTTACCATGTTGCTGTATCCAGAAGATTGTAATAAACAGAAAGAAATTAGCATATTATTTTTAATAAATTGGCCTGTGTCACCCATTAAGTGAGGATATTGTATGATTGTTGCAGTGAAGAAATACAAATGAAGGACATGAAGCAGCTGAAAATTGTGGGCAATAAGTACTTCAAACCAGAGAAAGGGCTGAACTTGTTGACATGGTCAGAGAAGGAACAAATCCAGTATCTGCACAACAGCGATGGCACTACTTGGACTGTGGAGAAACTGGCACAGTGTTTCCCAGCATCTCAGACAACAATAAAGGTGGGTTAGTGAATCTCTGAATGTCTGTAACAAAAGTTGGTTCATGGCATTCAGACATTGTCTGTTGTGTCTGAGGTGTATTTGATAAAGTCAGATTGTAGGATTTGCTTCTAATGTCTTCAGCTGATAGGTATTCATTGAACTAATAGTTTTTTCAGTCTGTTTTTGAGTTAGTGACAATGCTCAGAATACCACCTTGCAAATGAGTTTCACAACTTCCTTAACAAAATTAGCCCTGTAAGCGAGTTTTATAGGTGCCCTCAATTGGAAGAAACTTTGGCAATGTCCATGGACCTCCAATAGATGAAATGAACATTTTTCTTGCTGTATGCAGAGTTAATAATAATTGTTACAAGTAGTTGTTGGATGTCAAAGAGAGGAAAATGAAGAGTTTGTTTTGTTATGAAGTACTAAAGTTTATAAATTGCCACTTCCTCTGCTGCTGCTTGATTTCAGAAAATCTTGAAATCCAAGTGGCGCCCACATGATGCTAATCGGGTGCTGAAACATGACCTGGCAGTGCAGAAAAACTGGGAGTTATTACAGAGTGGGAAGGTGGATGTGGATTCAGAATTAAAAGCACATCTGACACAGTTCACACAGCGGAGAATCCCAGTTGCCCATAGGCCAGGTAATTACTCAAAATTTATTTTGTCCACAAGCCTGGTAATGACTCAGTCTCTGTTGTCCATATGCCTGGTAATCATTCCTTTTGTCTCAGGCAGGGCTAGCTTCTTGTGTGCATGTGCATGAGTGTGGTTACACATTAACCCGTACCCTGCTAACGTGGAGAATATGGTGAGTTTCTAATAATGCCTGCAGATGGCACATGGGATTTAACTATGTGTTTAAAGGGTTAAAACTTAGGAACCGAGTCATCATTTACCTTGGAGGTTGATAAAAGCTTCGTATCAAGTCAGCAAGATTTATTTAATCCAGGTCTTAGGTTCGTGTGGACCTGTCAGACAGTTCTGCTTTCGTGAAATTTCTCCAGCAAAAAATTGTGCCACTTGCATCATTGTAATTGTATTTTGCCCAGATTTTTTGTGAAAATAAAAAATGGGGGCAGGAGAGAATATTAACCCTCTAAAGACGAAGCGCAAACTGCTTTATTTAAAGGCCCAGTCCGTACCGCACAGTAAGTACTTTTCATCTCGGTTATAAAAACCAATCAGTTAATGTTATATTGGGCAGAAGTCACTGTTTGTTCTCAGATAAATACAAAACACATAAATACAGTGTGGGCAGAACATACAGTTGTTGAATGTTAAAATCATGGTGCATCATGTAATCAATAGACCTTAAAAGGTTAATGAATAAATTCAAAGTTTTGCCAGTCAGCATTGATTTGCTAGTAATGGACATGCAGGCAGGGAATTTGTTGATCATTGTTCACAAGTTACTAGATGGTGGAGGTAGACTCACAGATGACACTTGCTTAAGTCTCATTCTGCATATCAAAGAAGAAACGTGTGCCAGAAATGAATAGTAGTTGCTGTATCGCAGTTTGTGAAACCAGCAGTTGCAGTGTGATCCTTCATGGAGACAAGAGGTTTTTCTGTCTGAAGCAGCCAGACAAGCTCTGGAACCATTTCATCTTCTTATTCACTGGGTAATGGGGATTGTTTGGCCAAAGGTAAAGATGTCAGGGTATGAAGCCAACCCTTCACATCAGACGAGTATTGAGGCTAAGAATGTTCATAGTTATTAATAGGTATTACACAAATGTACGTCAGCACAATCTATTTATTCTATAGTATGGCTACATGTTTCGATTAGATGTTAGTCATCTTCAGGCCCCTACAATTACTTTACCAGATGCTTTGTCCAC
>Ga0123353_10010753_pt1 | contig 12802 bp, 12 predicted proteins | sample TergutLab28metaG_3_FD_92763 | JGI IMG/M metagenome (GOLD analysis project Ga0123353, IMG submission 92763) | Labiotermes labralis P3 segment gut microbial communities from Petit-Saut dam, French Guiana - Lab288 P3 | ecosystem: Host-associated > Arthropoda: Insects > Digestive system > Gut ...
AGGTTTTGAGATGATTTATTAAGTAATAATTTTGCTCTACGGATTTGCCAAATCCAAATCCGGGGTCAATAATAATATCTTTTACTCCTTTTTGAATCAGTTTTTCGATATTATTTCCAAAAAAAGAAAGCATTTTTGGAATTAATTCTTTTGTTGAAAGTGGATGGTTCCGATTATTATGGGTTAATATATAAGGTATTCCATATTTACCGGCCACATCAAACATTTCGGGACTGGTGCCTCCGGAAACATCATTAATCATGGCGGCACCTTCTTGAATGGCCATCTCGGCTACACTTGCCCGAAAGGTGTCTATTGAAATGGATGCTTCCGGAAAATGTGAAAGAATGAGACGCAAATATTTCTTTATCTCATCAAACTCTCGATTTTCAGCTATATTTATAGCGTTTGGTTGTGTAGAAACCGCTCCCAAATCTACAATCGCAGCGCCTTCTTCCAACATTTGTTCAACACGCTTTAAAACAGTAGTTTCAGTAATATAGCGTCCGCCATCAAAAAAGGAATCCTCTGTAATATTGAGGATTCCCATAATGATTGGGGTTTCTAAGGAGATTAGGTTTTGGTTTAGGGAGAGGATTTTCATTAGAATTTAAAGATTTAAGATTTAAAGATTTAAAGGTTTAAAAACTATAAATTATGAATATTAAATCTTTAAATTTTTAAATTATTTGTCAATGTATTTAATATTCTCCCCGCAATTCTGAATAATCATACGATACCAACGCTCGGGATATTTGGGTTGCTCGGGAAATACAACTTGTGGATTGTCTGTTTCGTTGGTAATGAATTTTCCGTCTTTCTCTTTTTTAATATTCCCATCATGGTATTTAACTAATAAATACTCAAACAGGCGATTCCAGTCAGTTACGACCTCGCTCGCACGTCGATCTGAAAATTGAGTAAGTTGCATAATCGCTTGATTACGGTCTTTGTTATATAGCTCTACCATTTGAGGTGCCATTTCGTTAATTTCATTGATACTTAAATTTTCCCATTTGTCTTGCCTTTCGTTAACGTGTTTAATCATAGCATTATAACGTGTGTAAACGAAGTTGCTCACTTTGGTAAATGTCCAAAAAGCAGAAGTAGCCGAATATTCTATCATAGAGCCGTTTCCTACCCTGAAAGGTAGTGGGATTTCCGTAATGGAGCAGAACATGGGCACATAGCAAGAACTTGCCGCATCATCAACTCCAAACCATAAAATTCCACCGAAAGCATCCGGATATTGGCTACGAGTTTGACCTATAAATGAAAAGCCTGTTTGTTGAGTAGCAGTAGCACGCTCGTGTATATACTTTTGTCCGTCCACTTCCCAGCCCATGGGGCGCCATCTGTAAGGGCACTCAAAAGGACCTGCCCCCAAGTCTTTGGTCATATCCATAGAAGTTCCTTCATAATGATCGCGCATCAGTTGCATTACCTGGCGTACATCTACTTTTTCTACGGGTTTGATCCACAGTGGCATGCGATTTTTTAATTCTTCGCCGCGTGCGTATTTTTCATACGGAAGCATCTCTCTTTCGTTCATGCGTAAAAAACCGGCCCACACGCGCGCTTCGCAATAACGGGCGGCACCGAAATCCATAGGAGCGTAAATATCACTGAAACTGAATTGTGCATCGGGAGCCATTTTCACATCATTAGGATATAATCCTTTTAATCTGGCAAATGAAATTACATCCCAGGAATATATCGTGGTTATTTCAGGATCGTACAATTTATCGAATTGTTTATTGGTGATAGATGTTTTACCATCTGCCAACGGGAAGGTGGTGATACGCGCTTGGTTGGCATGTCCACTTACGTAGCCGTCGGGAATAAGACGTGCTACCCATACAGCGCCTTTTGTCCAGCCTTTTAGCGGTTTTCCTTTAGCATCCAGCATCGGTTCGCCTTTGCCGATCAATTCCAGAATCCATGCTTCGTTTTTATCAATAATAGAGAATGATTCTCCTGTGCTGGCGTAGCCATGGTTGTCTAACAGATCGCTAATACATTTGATGGCTTCGCGTGCGCTTTTCACACGTTGTAACGTGATGTAAATCAAAGACCCATAGTCCATAATTCCGTTTGGAGTAGCCAATGTGTCAAGCCCAGTGTAAGTCGTTTCTGCAATACATACCTGCCACTCATTTATGTTGCCTACTACATTATAAGTTTGCGCAACTTGTGGAATTTGTCCCAATTTTGTACCTGAATCCCACTCAATGATGTCTAGCATGGCACCTGCAGGATAGGTGGCAGCGGACCAGTGATACAATTCTCCATACAAGGTATGGGAGTCTGCTGAATAAGAAACCATTACGGAACCATCTTTGCTGGCGCCTTTAGTAACGATAAAGTTGGTACATGCAAAAGCTTGCATGAAGTTTGCGGCTATAAGTAAAATTGCCGCCGAGAGAAATAGTTTTTTCATAAATTTAAAATTGATTGATATATTAATTGATAGTTGTTTTTCGATAGGGCGCGAAGATATAAAAATTATTATCCCCTATGCCGTTTTTACATCCTTACCGCTTATTTCTACCAAATAATATATTGAGGTTTTCCGACATTTTAATTGTTGCATCGTTTGTTTTAAAAATAGTTTATTTTTGCGCCCCTAATTGCCACTTTAGCTCAGTTGGTAGAGCAACGCATTCGTAATGCGTAGGTCTGCGGTTCAAGTCCGCAAAGTGGCTCTATATATTATGGGCAGAATTATATCTATTGATTATGGACAAAAAAGGGTAGGATTTGCGGTTACCGACGAACTGCAAATTTGCGCCCAACCGCTCGAAACCGTGCACGTTTCGCAAGCGTTTGCCTTTTTAATGAACTATATCGCAAAAGAAAAAGTAGATACCATTGTAGTTGGAGAACCCAAAAACATGAATAACACCGATTCTGATGCAGCTCGTTTTATTGAACCGTTTGTCAATAGATTAAAAAAAGAAATAAAAGATATTAATATTGTGCGTTTCGACGAACGATTTACTTCCAAAATGGCGTTCCAAACCCTTATTGATGCCGGTGTCAATAAAAAAACACGCGCCAATAAATCACTCTTAGATAAAATTAGTGCCACTATTATTTTGCAATCTTACCTGCAATCAATTAACAATTAACAATTAACAATTAACAATGAACAATGAACAATGAACAATGAATATTTATATCATCTAATCTCCTAATCATCTAATTTTCTAATCTCCTAATCATCTAATCACAAAATCACAAAAAATGCTCTCCATTTACCTCCACGGCCACTCTGTTTTAAGAAAAAAAGCGAATGAAATCTCTGCTGAAGAGCCGCACTTGCAAGAGATTATTGATGAGATGTTTGAAACAATGTACAACGCCGAAGGGGTAGGACTTGCCGCACCTCAAATAGGAAAGTCATTACAACTATTTATTATTGACACCCATGCTTTAAAAGAATCATACCCTGAAACGGAAGAGATAAAAGAAGTTTTCATCAATCCTGTAGTTATGGAGATATTAGGCGATGATTTTACCTTTAATGAAGGTTGTTTAAGCCTACCGGAAATCAGAGAGGATATTGTGCGCAAATCGGAGGTTATTTTAACTTATACTAATAGAAAAAGCGAAAGAAAAACTACCCATTTTAAAGGGTTGGCAGCAAGGGTTATTCTCCACGAATTGGATCACTTGGAGGGACATGTTTTTACCGATAAAGTCTCTGCTATCAGAAAAATGATTATCAAGAAAAAATTAAATGATATTGCTTCAGGAAAAACAAAACCTAAATATAAATCAAAACATAATTAATATGAAATCAAAATTATTAATTTGGATAGCCATTTTTATAATGGTTTTTGAAACAGGTTGTTATAGAAATGCGAATAACAAACTATTGCAAGAGAAAGGGCTGGCGCAAACTGCCATATTACAATTATTGCAGCAATCTGACTCTTTAGGAATCGTGGGTGAATTTAACCCCGTTATTGCAAAGGATTACATTGACAAAGCGGAAGAGTTTGGAAATACCTACCCAGAAGACCCCATGTCAGCTGAGCTTCTTTATAGGGCTGGTTTAATGGCAATGACCGTAGCAAAACTTACTGAAAATTCTGAAGAAACAGTGGAATATAGTCGAAAAGCACTAACCATTTTTGACGACATTCAAAAGGTGTATCCTGAATTTAGCGGTGTGAAAAACAGCATGTTAAATAAAGGTATTATTTACGATGACATTCTTCATGATTATAACAACGCAGAAATTCATTACAAAGCGTTTATAGCAAGGTATCCTACTGATACAATGGCTGTTACTTTAGAATCTTATCTTCATTATCTTGGCAAGTCTGCAGAAGAGATTATGCTAGAGTTTGAAAAAAATAGATAATTTATAGATTAAACATTTAAAAATTTAAGACTTAAAACTTATGGTTTATGGGGCTATAGTGTTGCCATGTAGTCTTTGTTTTTTTATATTTTCGCAATCATCTTTTAAGAAAATATTTTTTTTATGAAAAAACTAATTATCTCACTGATTTTCAGTTTTATATTGGTTGGCATTCATGCGCAAGCTACAGAACATTTCTTACGAATTACCATTAGCGACCGTTCTGATTTGGAAACCCTTACACGAATGGTTTCTATTGATAATGTAACAGGCAACGAAGTTATTGCTTATGCGAACAGTCGACAGCTTGAAAAACTACAAAATTCATCGTTTCAATTTGTGGAATTAGAGCACCCATCGGCTCAAGTAGGCAGGGCTATTACTATGGCAACCACAATTGAACAAATGGCAAATTGGGATAGATACCCGACATATGATGTTTACAACCAGTTAATGCGCAAATTTGTAGTCGATTATCCCAACTTATGCAAACTAGATACTGTAGGAACAAGCGTAAGGAATCGTAATATATTGGCATTAAACCTTACCTCAGATATTAGCACTCCCAAAGCAAAACCTGAAGTACTATTATCAAGCACCATGCATGGTGACGAGATTACGGGATGGATTTTATGTATGCGGTTGGCGTACCACCTAATGTCAAATTATGGAATTGATACACGTATTACCAACATGCTAGATTCAATTTCAATTTTTATTGTACCTAATACAAATCCGGACGGTACTTACTATGGAAGCGACAATAATGTTGCAAGTGCAAGAAGATCAAATTATAATGGTTACGACCTAAATAGAAATTTTCCCGACCCGTGGATAGGTCCAAATCCTGATGGACCGTGGCAAAAAGAGACCATAGTAATGATGGATTATGCCGCTACCCGATATTTTATTTTGAGCGCTAACTATCACGGTGGAATTGAAGTAGCTAACTATCCTTGGGATGGCTGGAGAACCAACCAGAAAAAACATCCTGATAATATTTGGTATTTGCAAACTTGCCGTCAATATGCTACTTTGGCGCAAACTTACGGACCTTCTAATTATTTTAAAGGTTTAAATAACGGAGTAACAAACGGTGGCGATTGGTATATAGTTTATGGTGGCAGACAAGATTACATGAACTATTGGCATAATTGCAGAGAAATTACGCTTGAAATTTCAAACACAAAAATGCCTGGGTCGGAAACTATGCCCACCTATTGGAATGCCAATCGTGAAGCTATGTTAGCGTATATTGAGAACGCCAAGTACGGCATTCGTGGCTTGATTACCAATATGAACGGTGAACCTTTGCATGCGAAAGTAACAGTAGTAGGACACGATCAGGACAATACGCATGTTTATACCAATCCTGTATTTGGAAACTATTACCGCATGATCCAACCCGGAACGTTTACCTTTTTATTTGAATCGTATGGATATGAACCTCAAACTTTTTCCGGTATTACTTCTCAGCAAAGCAGAGCTACAATATTGAATGTTACCATGTCAGAAACGTCAACTTACACCATTCATGGAATAGTGGTAAATTCTAAGACAGGCACTTCTGTTGAAAATGTTACCATTAAAGTAAAAAACACTTCAATAACACCTATAACTACTAATGAATCAGGAAATTTCACGTTTAATATTGCAAAAGGAACATATCAGTTTGCGTTTTCAAAAGAGGGTTTTCTAAGTAATGAGCAAGTGATTGAAATTAATGAGTATACAGATTTTTTACTAATAACATTAGATCCATTTGATGGCTTTTCTTTTGAAGACGGCAATATTCCGCTGGGGCTTGCTTTTTCGGGTAATCAATCATGGTATATTACTGATAATACGGCGTATCATGGAGTAAGATCCATTCGGTCAGGAAATATTACACACAATCAAACTTCCACCATGATCTATACTTTTAATACTATAGCTGCCGGAAAAGTAACTTTTGCTTCTAAAGTATCTTCCGAAACCGGATACGACTTTCTGAGTTTTTATATTAACGGAACTTTAAAAGACCGATGGAGCGGAGAGATTGACTGGGCAGAATATAGTTACGATGTTCCAGAAGGAAGTCATACTTTGCAATGGACTTATTCAAAGGATAATAGCGTAAACGACGGCTCCGATTGTGCTTGGGTGGATTTTATTTCACTGCCTAATCATAATCAAAATGCTGTTCCTGTTGTTAATCCACAAAACATAACCTTAGAAACACATACAACAGAAGGAGAAACCGTACTTTCGCTGTGGAATATTGGTAACGCCAATATGAATTTTAGTGCTGTTATTGAGGACGCGCAAAATAACAATTGGTTAACATTGTCAAACCATTCAGGAACACTGGATGCAAATCAGAAGAACGATATGATTCTTTCCTATAATTTTACTTCATTGCCTAATGAGATTTACACTACTAATGTGCTCATTGATATATCAGGCCATATTATCACCGTTCCTGTTTGTATCAACTATCCTTTGGGCATTACCAATCGGAAGAATGATTATTCGTTGGTACAGGTCTATCCTAATCCGGCAACAAACGATGTTACCATCTCAATACCGAATAATACAGGAATCGCTCATATTGAGATACTTACTTTTATTGGGCAAAAAATCCACTCCTGTATATTTATGAATAGGCATGAAACGTTTGCCATTCCTGATCTTGGAATCAAAAGTAGTGGAGTTTATTTTATCAAAATACAAACTGACCGTTTTTTTGAAACAGTGAAATTAGTCGTGGAGTATTGATATTATTAATATAATTCATTTTTTATGAGTGCCTTATGCGATTAGATAAGACCATCCCTATTATTCCTCACAAAACTCAGTGAGTACGCTTCCCGTAGATTTCGGGTGTAAGAATGCGATATTTAATCCTTCTGCACCTTTGCGCGGGGCTTTGTCAATCAGTTGTATCCCTTTGCTCTCGCATGTTGCCAGTGTTTCAACAAGATTGTCCACACGAAATGCAATATGATGAACGCCTTCGCCTTTTTTCTCAATAAATTTGGCAACGGCACTCTCTTCGGAAGTAGGCTCTAGCAATTCAATTTTAACTTCACCCACTTTAAAAAAGGCGGTTTTTACTTTTTGCTCCGCAACTTCTTCAATTTTATAACATATTAATCCCAAAATATCTTCATAATAAGGGATAGCGGTTTTTAAATCTTTTACGGCAATGCCAATGTGTTCAATGTGAGAAATGTTCATGATAAAAATATTTATATAAAAAAAAGCGGCGCTTGCCGCTTGTCGTGATTATGCTTTATTCATTCTACGTTCTTTAATACGTGCTTTTTTACCGGTAAGCGCACGTAAGTAATAAATACGTGCACGACGCACAACACCTCTTTTATTTACAACAATTTCCGAAACAAAAGGGGAAGCAAACGGAAAAACTCTTTCTACTCCAACTCCACCTGAAATTTTACGAACAGTGAACGTTTTTGATGTGCCATGACCACCCACTTGCAATACTACACCTTGAAATTGCTGAATACGTTCTTTCGCTCCTTCTACAATACGATATGCAACAGTAACGGTATCGCCCGCTTTAAATTGAGGAAATTGTTTTACTTCTACAAACGTATCTTCTACATACTGAATTAAATCCTTTTTCATCTTCGTCTATTTTATTCGTTAAAAACTTTTTTATTTGAGGGGGGCAAAAATATTATTTTTTTAATATGATTTTGCTTTTATTCTAAAAAAAATAAAAATTTGCATAAAAAATCCAATGTCTACCGAACATCAATAAAAAAAATATACTTTCGCGCACCAAAAAATGTAAGTATTAATTAAAAAAAGAAAGAGGTATTTTTTATGATCGTTGTAAGTGTTAAAGAAGGCGAAACCATTGACAGAGCCTTGAAAAAATTGAAAAGAAAATTTGAAAAAACCGGCGTAGTTAGGGAATTACGTACGCGCCAAAAGTTTACAAAACCTTCTGTCATCAGAAGAGATCAAAAAATGAAAGCCATTTATGTACAACAAATGCTTTCAAAAGTTGCCGAAGAATAACAGAACATGCATGGAATGAAAAAAGGAGGCTTATTTTAGTCTCCTTTTTAGTAATAGGGAAAAAATAGATTTTGCCAAACTATTTTTATAAGATATGATGTTATATATCCCACTGTTTCAATCCTACCTGCTTTTAGAAAAGTCGCTTTCTCAAAAAACAGTAGAAGCTTATTTGCTTGATGTTAGAAAATTTGCTCACTTTCTTTCACAAAACGATGAAATAATTGACGATAATGCGTTAATAAATGCTTCGTTGCAAGATTTTCAAACTTATTTACATCAACTTTTTAATAAAAAAATAAAAGCCACCTCACAAGCGCGAACAGTTTCTTCTTTAAAAGCGTTTTACCGTTTTTTGCAATATGAAAAAGTAATAGCGCATAATCCTATAGAATTGTTAGAGGCACCCAAAATAGCAAGGCAACTTCCTGATGTGCTTTCAGTTGTAGAAATTGAAACTATTATCACTGCTATTGACCTTAGCATACCGGAGGGGCATCGCAACAAGGCAATCGTAGAAGTATTGTATGGCTGCGGATTACGCGTGAGCGAATTGATAAACTTAAGGCTATCTCAATTGTTTTTTCGTGATAATTTTATTCGAATTATTGGGAAAGGAGATAAAGAGCGGCTCGTTCCAATTGGTGAAACAGCACAAAATGCAGTAACGCACTACATTGAAGGAGCTCGTTCAAAATTAAAAATCAAAAAAGGAATGGAAGACTCGGTGTTTCTCAACCGCAGGGGAAGCAAATTAACGCGAGAGATGATTTTTATGATGATTAAAGAAACGGTACAACTGGCCGGTATCCGGAAAAACATTAGCCCGCACACTTTTCGGCACTCTTTTGCCACTCATTTAATAGAAGGGGGTGCCGATTTACGCGCCGTACAGGAAATGTTAGGGCATGCCAGTATTACTACAACCGAAATATATACACATTTAGATACGGATTATATTCGGAGTGCTATTGCCCAATTTCATCCACGTTATTAACTAAAAACTTTTTTATGAAAAACTTTATTTTATTTTTATTTCTATCTCCGTGCATCCTTTTCGCACAACATTTCGACACCTATTTTGAAAACAAAACATTACGCTTAGATTATTTGCATATCGGCAATGCGTACAGCGAAAAAGTTGAACCTGTAACCTTTTGGAAAGGAGGTGTTTGGAGTGGAACTCGTGAACAATTAATTGAACCGCTCCGTTTGGGCGAAATGGAATTAACAGTAACCGATCTTCAAACAGGCAAAGTTATTTTCACAAGAAGCTATTCTACACTTTTTGGAGAGTTTGTAACCACAGAAAAAGCGGAAAACGAGGAGGGTGTTTTTGAAGAATGTGTCTTAATCCCTTACCCGAAAGTGCCTGTTAAATATGAATTTACCGTTTACTCGCGCTCCCATATTCCAACGCCACTTTTTGAAAGCGTATTTGACCCTCGAACAACGCCTCAAAAACCATTCAAAAAAGAGTACGAAGTAATGGATTTGCATATTGGCGGTTCTTCTGAGCATTGTTTGGACATTTTGTTTATTCCTGATGGTTATGCTGAAGAAGATAAGGAAAAATTACAACAAGATATGCAAAATTTTGCCGATTATATTCTCAGTTGCACTCCATTTAAAGAAAACAGAAACAAGTTTAATATCAGAGCTATTGAGGGATATTCTGAAGAGTCCGGTATTACCGATCCTAATGCCGGTGTTTTTAAAAATACCTTGTTGAACAGTAGCTACAACGCTATTGATGTAGATCGTTATTTAATGTGTTTGAATGTATGGAAGATGAACGAAGTTGCCGACGATGCTCCTTATGATGCCATTTTGATTATTGCCAACTCCACAAAATATGGCGGTGGCGGAATATACAATTTTTACGCTACAGTAAACTCCGATGGCGAGTTTAGCAACTATGTAACTGTGCATGAATTAGGACATTCTGTAGCAGGATTAGGCGATGAGTATTTTGACTCCGAAGTCTCCGTGCGCGATTTTTACCCTGAAGGCATAGAACCGGTAGAGCCAAATTTAACAACGCTGGTAGATTTCGACGCAAAATGGAAATATTTACTCCCAGCCGACTTTCCCGTTCCAACTCCGGATACTGAAGAATACACCAATATTTTGGGCGTTTTTGAAGGTGGCGGCTATGTAGCGCAAGGGGTTTTTCGTCCTTGGAGGGATTGCACGATGAAAGCAAAAGTATATAATGGGTTCTGTCCTGTTTGTCAAGAAGGGTTTGCTAAGGTATTTGAGTATTATTCAAAATAATTTCAAAACAGCGACAGTAAACTAAAAAAACATGTTATTTGTCCATAAAACAATTTTAATGTCCTTGCCCTGTAATATCACATTGATTTTTGAATACTTTCGCACACTTTTTTTTATTCGATAAAATAATATATGACAACTCAAGTTAAGGGAACAGTTTCTCAAATTATCGGAGCAGTGGTTGACGTTCAATTTTCTGAAAACTGCACATTACCAAATATTTACGAAGCATTGGAAATTTCCAAAGCAAATGGTGAAAAAATTATTTTGGAATGTGAGCAGGATATTGGTGAAAATACTATGCGTTGCATTGCCATGGAATCAACCGACGGGTTGCGTCGCGGAATGGATGTAGTAGTTTCAGGGCGTATGATTTCCATGCCTACCGGAAATATAAATGGTCGCCTGCTTAATGTAATCGGTAATCCTATTGACGGGATCGGACAAATTGAATCAACAACACGTAAAGATATTCATTGCCCTCCGCCTGCTTTTGAGGATTTATCCACCTCACAAGAAGTATTATACACTGGCATTAAAGTAATTGATTTAATTGAACCGTATGCAAAAGGAGGAAAAATCGGATTGTTTGGCGGCGCAGGTGTAGGAAAAACAGTTTTAATTATGGAAATGATTAATAACATTGCGAAAAAATATTCAGGGATGTCCGTATTTGCCGGAGTAGGAGAGCGTACTCGCGAAGGAAACGATTTATTGAGAGAAATGATTGAGTCGGGGGTAATTCGTTACGGCGAAAAATTTAAAGAAAGTATGGAAAATGGGGGATGGGATTTGACGAGTATTGACCATGAGGAGTTGAAAAAGTCGCAATGTACTATGATTTTCGGGCAGATGAATGAACCCCCTGGCGCACGTGCCCGCGTAGCACTCTCAGGGCTTACCGTTGCCGAATATTATCGTGATGGAGATGAAACTACCGGAGGTCGGGATATTTTGTTCTTTGTAGATAACATTTTTCGTTTTACTCAAGCCGGTTCGGAGGTTTCTGCGCTATTGGGCAGAATGCCCTCAGCAGTAGGGTATCAACCTACATTAGCTACTGAAATGGGCATGTTGCAAGAGCGAATCACTTCTACAAAGAGAGGCTCTATTACCTCCGTACAAGCTATTTATGTTCCAGCAGATGATTTAACCGACCCTGCACCCGCAACCACATTCTCACACTTGGATGCCACCACCGTATTAAGTCGTAAAATCTCAGAATTGGGGATATATCCTGCGGTAGATCCGTTAGACTCCACTTCAAGGATTTTAACTCCGGAAATAGTGGGAGAGTTACACTATAATACGGCGCAACGTGTAAAAGAAACATTGCAGCGTTATACTGAACTGCAAGATATTATCGCTATTTTAGGGATGGAAGAACTTTCAGAAGAAGATAAGAAAGTGGTACATCGCGCCAGACGGGTACAGCGCTTCTTGTCGCAACCGTTTCATGTGGCAGAACAGTTTACCGGAATGAAAGGTGTTTTTGTTCAGATTGAAGAAACAATAAAAGGTTTTAATATGATTTTAGCCGGCGAACTAGATCATTTGCCCGAGTCGGCATTTAGTTTTGTTGGAACCATTGAAGAAGCTATTGAAAAAGGGGGAAAAGAAATGGAAGCAGCTAATGAGCATTAAGTTATGATTGTAGAAATTAGAACAATCGATAAGGTAATATTTTCCGGGAATGCTTCATTCATACAACTTCCGGGAATTGACGGTTTATTTGGAATTTTAAACAAACATGGCAATATGGTGGCTGCCTTAAAGAACGGACAAGTGAAACTTGTTTCTGAAGATGAAACATCATTTTTTGAAATAAACGGAGGCATCGTTGAAGTGTTGGAAAACAAAGTTCAGGTTTTGGCAGAATAGAATGTGTCCTCTTCAAACTTTGGAGGCGAAAGACAGGTGGGATGATTTATAAAAAAAACTAATAACTAAAAAGCAGGCTGCCCTTTTGAGCAACCTGCTTTTATAAGATACCGTGAATATTTTTTTTACTTCACAATTAATTTTTGCGAAGTTGTCGCGTTAGCAGTTCTTACGTTTACAATATAAACACCCGGAGCAAAGTTAGAAACATTAAGCTCTACCCTGTTTTGAGCCCCTTTCATA
>Ga0123353_10010754_pt1 | contig 12801 bp, 11 predicted proteins | sample TergutLab28metaG_3_FD_92763 | JGI IMG/M metagenome (GOLD analysis project Ga0123353, IMG submission 92763) | Labiotermes labralis P3 segment gut microbial communities from Petit-Saut dam, French Guiana - Lab288 P3 | ecosystem: Host-associated > Arthropoda: Insects > Digestive system > Gut ...
CGGCCCATGCTCTACGGCCATTACGACGACGGGGAACGCTACGCCTTTTTCGCAAGGGCCGTGCTTGAAATTATTCCCCATATCGACTTTAAACCCGACATTATCCATTGCAACGACTGGCAGACGGCTCTTACCAACGTTTATTATTCCCTTCTTTACGCAAACAGCCCCGGATACGAGGGCATTAAAACAGTATTTACCATCCATAACATAGGATATCAGGGCGTATACGGCAAAGAGCTTATAGACGACGTTGTCGGGATAAGCCATAAAGACGCCGGCCTTTTGGAGTATGACGGCGCGGTCAACCTTATGAAGGGCGGTGTCGAATGCGCGGACAGGGTCACTACGGTAAGCCCCACATATGCGAAGGAAATACTCGACCCGTGGTACTCCCACGGCCTTGACGGCATATTGAGGGAGCGTTCCTTTAAAATCAAAGGTATTCTGAACGGCATTGACGCCGATTATTACAACCCGGAGACGGACAGGGATATATTTGCAAACTATTCCGCCGAAAACATAAACGGAAAGCATAAAAACAAGCGCTGCCTTCAGGAATATTTAGGCCTCCCCGCGGTTTTCCCGGAAACCGGGAATAAAGGTGCGCCCCTTATCGGCATTGTGAGCCGCCTTGCGGAGCATAAAGGCTTTGACCTGATAAAAGCCGTATTGGAAGGCCTTATAGCGGAAAATGACGTTCAAATAGCGGTTTTAGGCTCAGGGGACTTTGAATATGAGGAGTTTTTCAAGAACCTCTCCGTGAAATACCCGGATAAGCTGAAAGTGATAACCGGGTTTTTCCCCGACCTCGCGAAAAAGATATACGCGGGCAGCGACATATTCCTTATGCCCTCAAAAAGCGAGCCCTGCGGCCTTTCGCAGATGGTCGCCCTGCGCTACGGCTCGATTCCCGTCGTGCGCGAGACGGGCGGGCTGAAGGACAGCGTAACCGACAGCGGCGGCGGCGAAGGCAACGGCTTCACCTTTTCAAGCTACAACGCCCATGATATGCTCCACGCCATTGAGCGCGCCATAACGGGATACGGGGATAAAAAAGGCTGGGATATCCTCGTGAAACGCGCGATGTCCTGCAATTTCGGGTGGGGGAGTTCGGCGAATGAGTATATTAAATTATATAAAGAATTATTATAAATATACGAATTACGGGCGGTTAATAACTGCCCATAATTTATAAACACACATATGAAAGGATTAGTACATTATGGCACAATTCATTTTATCCGCGTTCGCGGACGAAGGAGCCCGCGAGGGCATTTTGGGGCAGATAGCCGTATTGAAGGAAAACGGCGTCTCTTACATCGAGCCGCGCGGGCTTGACCACGGCAACATATCCGAATACACGCCGGAACAGGCGAAAGAGCTGAAAAAAGTACTCGACGACAGCGGGATAGGCGTTTCGGCGATGGGCTCCCCTTTCGGGAAAGTCCCGATAAGCCAGGACGACGAGGATTTTGAGGAGCATTTCGAGCTTTTCAAGGTGTGCGTCGAAAACGCGTGCATTTTGGGTACAGAAAACATCCGCATGTTCAGCTTCTATTTCGACGAGGGCGAGGCCTACGGGGATTATAAAGACCTTGTGTTCGAACGGCTGGCCATGTTCTCGGATTATTCGCTGAAAAGCGGCGTTTACTGCTGCCACGAAAACGAAAGGGGCATATACGGCAGCAACGACACCCGCTGCCTTGAAATCCTAAAGGCCTTTGAGGGCAAAATAAAGGGCGTTTTCGACCCGGCAAATTATATCCTCGACGGCGTCGAGATTCTGCCCGCCTATGAGATGCTGGAGCCTTACATAGAATATTTCCACGTTAAAGACGCCCGTTTCAGCGACAGGCGGATAGTCCCGGCGGGGAAAGGCGACGCCGGTTTCCCGGAGCTTTTGAAACGCTTCAAAAAAAAGGACGGGAAGCGGTTCCTTACAATCGAACCGCACTTAAAGGTGTTCAAGGGCTTTGCGGAACTTGAAAAAGAGGGCGGCGGCAACGTCATAGACGAGTTCGCCTACCCCGACAACAAAACCGCTTTCAAAGCGGCGGCGGACGCGATAAAAGAATTAATAAAATAATTTCGCCCCATACAAAAAAACAAACGCCCCCAACTGAATGGGGGCGTTTGTTTTTTAATTGCTTATTCGGGATCTACGTCAGGATCTTCGGGATCCAATTCTTCAGCATCATCGGCAAATAAGCCGGAAATGAACGCGAAAAGATCCTTCAGCGCATTGAAAAGAGCCTCAAGGAATAATACGATTGCATCAAATTCTCCGAACATAATGATTAACCTCCGTTTTTTATTATTTTTTTTAACCGTGGATATATGTTAACACACTGTAAATCAAAAATCAACTGTTTATGTAAAAATTCAAACAAACACAATATTTTCGCAACATTTTATTGTTTAAAAAAATAAACGCTTTCCCGTTAAGAAAGCGCTCATTTAAAGCAGGCTTATTAGCCTTCCTCGCCTTCAGGATCATTGTTGCCAAAATTGAAAATTGCCCTCAGTTTTTCAAAGATTTCCTTCAGCATTTCGAAAAGCTGGTTGAGGAAATCCGTCAATGACGTGAAGTCAAAGTTCGAGTTGAAATTCATTCCGTCCATTTTTTTTCGCCTCCGATAATAAAAATTTTTGCGCCGTTTTGGATGATGGGAATATGTTAACATATTGTAACGTGTTTGTCAATCTCAATTTTAAATTTAAACGTTTATTCATAAATGAACGCGTTTTCTATCATTGCCCTTATTTTCGGCCCGATTTCCCTGAATTCTTCCCTTTCCATCCCTTTCGGGCAGACAGGCGGCATAATTTTGATTTTTACCGCTGCCGGGCGGATTTTGTGTTCCGCCTCCCATACCTTATCGGTGCCGCATATTGCGACGGGCACGATTGGCACGCCCGCTTTCTGCGCCATTTTGAACGCCCCGTTTTTGAATTCGCCGATTTTGCCGCCCTTCCCCCTCGTCCCCTCCGGGAAGATTATCATGCTTCTGCCTTCTTTCAGGAATTCCGTGGCTTCCGCTATTGATTTTACGGCCGCCCTCGGATTGTCCCTGTCTACAAACACGGAACACAGATGCTTCATCCACGTTTTTAAAAACGGGACTTTTTCAAGCTCTTTTTTCATGACAAACCCGCATTGGTCAACATACCCCGCCATTATAGCCGGGTCGAACATGCCCAAGTGGTTGGCGCAGTAAACAACGCTCCCCTCGGGGATGTTTTCGCGCCCCGCCACTTCCACTTTAATGCCCGCCAAAGCGGACATCTTAACGGCAATATTTTTGACCGTTTTTTTCGTGACGGCGTCTTTTTTTTCAGTTTCGCCCTTTTTTGCCAGCATATTAAGCCTTATCGACCTGGGTACCAAGGCGACAAGCCTTATAGCCAGCACGGCGAACCAGATGGCTGTACGCAAAATAAACACCCTCTTTTTTTAGTTGAGAGTTGAGAGAAATTTGACTTTGAGAATGCGCACTATAAAAAATTTAACTCTCAATTCTCAACTCATAATCAGCCCCACGGGGCAGTGATCCGACCCATATACGTCCGGATAAATCTTCGCGTCGGCTATTTTATCCTTCAGCCTGTCCGAAACAAGAAAATAGTCTATCCGCCACCCCGAATTGTTTTTCCTGGCGTTAAAACGGTAAGACCACCATGTATAGGCCCCCGTTGCGCCGGGGTGCATATGGCGGAAGGTATCAGTAAAGCCGCTTTCCAAAAGCCCTGTCAGCTTCCCCCGCTCCTCGTCGGTGAACCCGGCGTTCCTTCTGTTTGTTTTCGGGTTCTTCAAGTCGATTTCATTGTGCGCCACGTTTAAGTCCCCGCATATTATCACGGGCTTGCGCGCGTCAAGCTTTAATAAGTATTGACGGAAAGCGTCCTCCCATTCCATGCGGTATGGAAGCCGCGCCAGCTCGTCCTTTGAATTCGGCGTATATACGTTGACAAAAAAATAATCTTTGTATTCAAGACATATGACCCGGCCTTCGCTGTCGTGTTCGGGGGCGGAAATCCCGTATGCAGCGCCGAGCGGCTTTTCTTTTGAAAAAACAGCCGTGCCTGAATAGCCTTTTTTTTCGGCGTAATTCCAATACCCGCAATATCCGTCAGGGTTTAAGTCAATTTGCCCTTCCTGCAATTTTGTTTCCTGTAGGCAAAAAACATCGGCGTCAAAATCTTTGAAAATACCCTCAAACCCTTTTGACGCCAAAGCCCTAAGACCGTTTACGTTCCATGAAATAAATTTTTTCAATGCTTTCACATCATTTTCTTCTTATTGACAAACCGAACCGCCCCCCACGAAGCCGTACCCAGAGACAGCACGGTAAACAGCGATATCCAGGCCTTCGTACCCGGGCTTAACGTCTCCGGCTCTTCCGGCGGCAGAGCGCCGTATTCGACCTCCTGCGGTGAAGGAGGCACCAATATATAACCCAAATCGCCATATGGGTCGCTATATTCCTGAGTTTCCTCAGTCGTATTATACATCGGCATAAGATTTTGTGTGGTAATAAAATAGTTCTGCGTTGTGGTGACGTGCGGGGACGTGGCGTAAATCTGCTCATGCTGGCCGGCCGTGGTCACCTCTTCCGGCGGAGCCGTAGCAGGTTCTTCCGTGTAGGGGGTGTTCGGTGTATAATTATTTTGATCCGGAGGATTATCCGCATTATTATCCGTGTTAACGGGCGGCATTGAAACGGTTGTAGTCGGCGCGGCCGTCGTCAGCGTCGTCGTAGTTGTCGCTTTCTGCTGGACGGGCGAAGTCCTCGGAACGCCGCCCCTTCCGCTGTTGTATGTCGTCACTATAGGCTCAAACCTGTTTTTATCCAGCCCGAAATACGAAAGAGGCGTCAGGTCGGCCATAACGCGGCAGCCCATCTCCGACAGATGCGCCCCGTCCGTCGAATACCCTTCTTTAAACTTGGACCTTCTGTTCGGGTCCCTCATTGAGTCAAGGTTTATAAACCCGTTGCACCCGGACGAATATTCGAGCCAAAAATTTAAGTTTATAAGGACGTTTTCGGCCTCCTGCGTCCATTGGAGATCCGGCTCGCCGCCCGAAGCGCCGCCCACGAAATCCCTCGTATACCCTTCCCACGGCGTCCGGCTCATAAAATATATCGTTATGCCTTTGTCCTTCGCCATGTTTATAATCTTTGTATATCCGCCGATTATATCGTCTTCCGAAGCGTAGGGGGCTTTGCCTATCATGCTTTTCGTCATCGGGTGAAGAACATCGTTGATCCCTTCTTTGACAACTATATATTTTACACCCGGCTGTTCAAGCGCGTCGTCCGTGAACCGCGAAAGAAGGGATTTCCCGTACAAATAGCCGAGCAGGCCCACGCCGTCGCCGTCGTAAAGTATGCGGTTGCCTATTATCCCCTGCTGCAAAACCCCTATGTTCTTAACCCCGCCCAAGACCAGTTTTTCCGCGAGATAATAAGGGTATTTGTTTACCACGGTTGAATCGCCTATGATTACGATGGAAAACGCGTCTTTTGCGTAAACGTCCGCGCCGCAAAGGTAGGGGCAGACGTAATATGTCATGGAGCCGCTTTCAAGGGTCATATGCCTCGGGTTGGACAAATCCTCGTTGAAAATCTTGTTCCCGAGCGTTGAAATATATGTATTCCCCCCGTAAAGACCTGCCGTCTGGAGCGGGGCGTAGCTGACATAATAGCTGACGCTCAATTTTTCAAGCGAAACCACGCTCATGTCTATAGGATCCGAAACAACATATCCGCTCGGGGGCAGGGTGACGCTGCTTTGCCCGCCAAACGTCACGCTTACGCTCGTGTCCGGCACAATTGCGGTGTCTGAATTTATGTCCGTCCTGGCCAGGGCCACTTCGTTTATTTTCACATTGCCTTTCCCGTATTTGTTTGTAAAGCGCAGACGGACCTGGTCCCCTCCCAGTGTCATCTGTATGACCGTCCTCAGCGTCGAAGTCATAATAAAGTCGTTCCCTGCCCCTGTCCCGATCAGGATGCTCGCGGGTACGGGGCTTGTACTCCATGAGCCAACCCATGAATAGCCGTCGGCCGATTTAGCTTCGGCCGCGTCCGCGGAAAAGGCAAAAAGCAGCGGGAACAGCAATAACGCGATAAAAATTACAGATAATACCTTCTTCATCATATCTTCCCTCTTCATTCAAAGACGGTTCCGGCCGTCCCTATAGATTATTTTCCATTATTATTTTATCACTTGAAAAAAGGTAAGTCAACAAATAATGTATAATTTTACAAATTGTTTGCAACTTATAAAATTTATTGTAAATAATATATTTACTTTTTATTATTTACGTGGTAAAATATATCATGATTATATTATGGGGAGTGTTTGAAATAGCTATTAAAGACAAATTGACAAAAGCGGCGGCCGATACGATGCTGAGCGGCGTTTTAAAATATATAGACAAAAACCCGGAGGAAAATATCGTAAAAATCTTGGATTACAGCGAGGTTTTGTTCAAAAAGGTTTTCCCGCCCGACAATCTTGAAAAATTTAAAGCCGGCGCCGCCGATCCGGAAAACACGTACACAATCCTTGCGAAAAACGCGCTGAAGGACATCGACAGGGCGACTGTGCGCCACCTCATACTCTCATTCGGCCTTGAAACAGTGCTTAAGGGTACGAAAACCGTCCGCGAAAACAGGGAAAAATACGGCTGCAATATACCCTTTACCATCCTTTTCGACCCTACCAGCGCCTGCAACCTTAAATGCAGGGGCTGCTGGTCGTCGGAATACGGCCACAGCCAAAATCTGTCCCTTGACGAAATGCTTGATATCGTAAAACAGGGCAAAGCTATGGGGACGCACAACTATATGCTTACGGGCGGCGAGCCGCTTATCCGCAAAAAGGACGTGCTGGCCGTTTGCGGGCAGAACCCGGACTGCACCTTCCTTGTTTACACCAACGCCACTCTTGTGGACGAGGCCTTATGCGACGAAATGAACAGTGTCAAAAACATCACGCTGGCTTTAAGCATCGAGGGTACGGAAATAAGCAACGACTTCCGCAGGGGCGGCGGTTCATATAAAACCACCCTTGAAGCAATGGATCTGCTGAAAAAGAAAAAGTGCCTTTTCGGCATTTCCGTCTGCTACACGAGGGAAAACATACCGGAGGTAACCTCCGACAGCTTTCTTGACCTTATGGTCGAAAAGGGCGCCAAATACGCTTTTTATTTCAATTATATGCCACTGGGCTCCACCGCTGACGAAAACCTGATACCGCTTCCGGAACAGCGCGAATTTATGTATAAATGGCTCCGGCGCGTCAGGGCGGCAAACGGCGGGAAATCCATATTCATAATGGATTTCCAGGACGACGCGGAATATGTGGGCGGCTGCATAGCCGGGGGCAGGAATTATTTCCACATCAACTCCGCAGGGGATATCGAGCCATGCGTGTTCATACATTATTCAGACTCGAACATCCGCACCCACACTTTGCTGGAAGCCCTTCAAAACCCGCTGTTCCAAGCGTACAGAAAAGGCCAGCCCTTCAACGACAACCATCTGCGCCCCTGCCCCATGCTTGAAAACCCCGATCTTTTAAGGGAAATCATAAAAGAGACGGGCGCGAAATCCACAAACCTCTTGCAAGAAGAGGACGTCGAGACACTTTGCGCCAAATGCGACAAATTCGCCCGCGCCTGGAAGCCGGAGGCCGACAGGATTTGGGCGGAAACCAAGCACCCCGAAACCTTTACGCAGTATTACAGGGATAACGGGGAATCGAAACGCCAATGAAAGGGAGGGAAACAGAATGAATCCGGTTGAAAAAATTATCACTGAGCAGAAAAAATATTTCTTTTCGGGGAAAACAAAAGATATAAACTTCCGCGCCGACGCGCTGAAAAGGCTCGGCAGCGCGATAAAAAAACGCGAAGGCGACGTTCTTGCGGCGCTTATGGGGGATTTGGGGAAATCCGCCTTTGAAGCTTATGTGACGGAGGTCAACACAACTCTTGACGAAATAAAATTTGCGTTGAAAAACCTGAAAAACTGGACGGGCGACATACGTGTGCCGACGCCTTTAACGCATTTTCCGTCCAAATGCTTTATGCACCCGGAGCCTTACGGCGCGGTTCTTATAATGTCGCCGTGGAACTATCCGTTTATGCTGACCCTGACGCCGCTGGTAAGCGCCATAGCCGCGGGCAACTGCGCGGTCATTAAGCCCTCCGAATATTCGCCCTCAACCTCGGCATTGCTTGCGGAGCTTATAGGGGAAATATTCCCGCAGGAATATATAGCGGTGGTTGAAGGCGGCAGGAAGGCAAACGAAACCCTGCTTGACAACAAATTCGACTACATTTTATTCACCGGCAGCGTGGCCGTAGGCAGGGTAGTGATGACTGCTGCCGCCAAAAACCTCACTCCCGTAACGCTGGAGCTTGGCGGCAAAAACCCGTGCATAGTGGACGGCACTTTGGATATGAACCTTGCCGCGAAACGCATCGTGTGGGGCAAATGCATAAATTCGGGGCAGGTTTGCCTGTCGCCCGATTACGTGTTTGTGAAAAAAGGGCATAAGCAAGCGTTTACCGACGCGTTTATCAAAGCCGTAAGGAAATCCTACGGCGAGAACCCCATCGAAAGCGGCGATTACTGCCGCATAGTCAATAAAAAGCATTTCGACAGGCTTTCGGGGCTTACGGAAGGCGCGAATATAATCCACGGCGGGCGCCGGGACGCGGAAACCCTGAAAATCGAGCCTACGCTGATAGACGGCGCCACGTGGGACAGCCAAATCATGAAAGAAGAGATTTTCGGCCCGCTTCTCCCGGTTTTTGAGTACGAAAACCTGGGCGAAGCGGTAAAAGAGATAAATTCGCACCCCAAGCCGCTGGCGCTGTATATCTTTACAAAAAATAAAGATACGGAAAAATACATCCTTGACAACACCTCCTCAGGCGGCTGCTCGATAAACGACACCATCGTCCACATGGCCACAACGCATATGCCCTTCGGCGGGGTCGGCGACAGCGGCATGGGCGGCTACCACGGCAAATACGGCTTCGATACCTTTACCCATTACAGAAGCGTCCTCAGCAAGTCAAAGCTGATTGACCTTCCTATCCGCTACCCGCCTTACGGTGATAAACTGAAACTTTTTAAAGCGATATTCAGACCTTGAAAGGGTTTAGGATGCAGGGATTAAGATTTAGGGGAAGGTGCTTTGCCTTCCCCTAAATTATTATAATTATGCGTTTTAAATTTCCGGTATGACAATCTCAATTTCCCTGCCGAGCTTCGCCGAGCGGGCGATACCGTCGAGTATGGCCTGGTTATATATTATTTGCGAGGATGGCACGGGGGTGGGCAGGCCGTTTTTGATCGCGTCGAGGAAAGAGCGGATTTTTTTATAGAAATTGTCGCCGTCGTTTTTCGCTTCTGGCAGAACCGTTTCAACGCATTCGCCCGCCATATCGTGGTAAATCACGAGGGGGCCGCCTATGGAGCCGTTCCAGCAGCCCGTCGACGGGATGCGGAGGCCTGCGTCCTTGCCCAAAATCAGGCTGTCGCCGGGGGTGTCAAGGTGCATGGCCCATGAAATCCTGAAATCAAGGACAATGCCGCCTTCCAAACGGATGAAGCCCGCCGCGAAATCGTCAACGCCGAATTTCGCCGCGTATTCCGTGCAGTCCATGTATTTCGGGTTTTTGCCGAAGAAATCCGACACATAGCCCGTGACCGTCAGCGGTTTCGGGTAGCCGATGGCGTTCAGGACCATATCCAGCGAATAGCAGCCGATATCGGCCAAAGCGCCCAGGCCCGCGGTCTTTTCCTCGATAAAGCTGGTGCCGAAGGGGGTGGGTATGCCGCGCCTTCTGCCGCCGCCCGTCTGGACGTAGTATACCTCGCCCAGCGTGCCGCTTTCGACCACTTTTTTAACCATTTTCATATTTTGGTCAAAGCGGGGCTGGAAGCCTATTGACAGTATTTTGCCGCTTTTCTTCTCGGCGCGGCGCATATCCGCGGCTTCGTCCAAAGTTACGCACATGGGTTTTTCAACAAGGACGTTCACTCCCTTTTCAAGGGCGTAAATAGTGCATTCGGCGTGGGTCTTGTTGTAAGTGCATACGCTTACGGCATCCAGCTCCTCGCTGTCGAGAAGCTCCTTGTGGCTGGGGTAGAGCCTCACGCCATCAAGGCCGTTGGCCTCGCAGAACGCCGCCGCCTTGCCGGGGACAAGGTCTGCCGCCGCGACGATATCAACGTCGGGGCATTCCTTGTAGCGGCTTGCGTGGGCCTCCGCAATCCAGCCCGTGCCGATGATTCCGACCTTCAGCCGTTTCTCGGCGTCAACCTTGACCCCTTCCGTTTTTTTGTCCATGAACGCGTCTAAAATTTTGTCTGACATAACTTTTCCTCCGTTTTTAATATTTTTTATGTTGACTGTATATAATCATTTCTTTTTAAATAAACATACCAACATAAATTCTAAGCCCTGAATTGTATCGCGTATACCGTTTTTATATTCTCGTACGTAAATGGTGTCATACCTTTTATTAAAAAGCCCACGTAACCTACCCTCGGTAAATGCCACACCTGCATGGAAACCACTATTATAAAACTCCCAATCATCAACTTCGTCCGCACAATTTTTACCCCAAGCAAAGCACGACAATCCTAAGTACCCGCCTGAAATCAACACCTTATCCAGTAAATCCAAATAGGTTAATCTTCTGTGCGGCGCTAAATGATGCAGACAGCCACAATCGTACACAAATTGATACGACCCTAATTTTGCCTTAAAAATATCATCAGCCACAAAATTTACATTAACACCATGTTTATTCGCAAGCCTTTTCGCGTTATTTATAGCAACTTGCGAAATGTCAATAGCGGTAACATTTATGCTTTTTCTTGCCATATAAATGGCATTTCGTCCTTCGCCACACCCTAATTCAAGCGCGTCTTGCGGTTTCGGGTAATCGATGCTTTCAATAAATTCAATAAGGTTTTCATCCGGCAATTCGTTTTGCACAATAAACGGGGCTTGGGGCCTATCGGAGTACATCCAATCAAATTCGGCGAGTTTTACTTTTGAATCCAGCATATCAAATAAATCGCTTATGTTGTTTATATTTCGGTTCACAATATTCTTCAATTCTCCTGTTCATTATATAAATTTTCTGCGCCATATTTATGGAACAATTTCCTTCCATACAGGTTTTAAATACATCTGATTTTTATCCTTTAGCCGCTTATACCGCGTCTTCTCTCAATTCCCCATTCTCAACTTTCAATTCCCTTGTAACGTTCTTTATCCACTTATCCCCGCGAAGCCTTATAAGCGCGATTATCCATTTAAAATACTGGTCTATCCTTGTTGTGAAGAATATTACCGGCAGGGGAAGATGAAACACGAACCTTGCCAGCAACATTGACGGGACGACGATGAGCCAGCCGCATACCATATCAACTTTGAACACGAATTTCGTGTCCCCCGCGCCCCTGTTTATCCCCGTGAAGCAGGAGGCGTGGTATGCCGTACCCGCTATGGACACCGCGCCTATTCCCAAAAGGGTTTTCGCGAGGGCCCTTATTTCGGGGGTCATGCCCCTGTAGAAGGACGCAAACAGCCCCCTTGCGCCGAAAAACGTGGCAGCCATTACAAAGCCGGCCGCGCTGAACAAAATTTGTATGGTGTTCGAATATTCCTTTGTTTTTTTGTAGTTTCCATCGGCGGATTCGCCTATGGATTTCCCCGTCACGATACAGGCGGCGTTCGAAAGGCCTGTCGTAAACGCGAAAGCCAGGGACATCACCGTTTCCGTGATGCTGTTGGCTGACATCATTTCCGTGCCGCATCTGCCTATGACCATGCCCCGCACTGTGCCTATAAGCCCCCACTGGAGGTCGCCGATCAGCGCCGGGAGGCCGTATTTATGGAAATCCTTTGTAAGAAGCTTATCTTTCTTAAAAATATCCTTTATCCTGAAATGTACCTTTTTTTCGATTTTCAATACGAAATAAAGGGCTACCGACAGCTCGGCGGCGCGGGCTATTACCGTCGCTATGGCCGCGCCCCTTACACCCATCGCAGGGAAGCCGAAATGCCCGAAAATCAGGGCGTAATTAAGTGTCAGGTTCGTGACAAAGGAAACAGAGGTAAGAACGATAGTGATGTTGACTATCTCGACGCTGCGGAGCATCGCAGCGAGGCCGTCGCTGAGGGTCTGGAACAGATAGCTTATGCAGACTATTTTCAAAAACATCGAGCCGTATGTAATGATGTCTCCGTTGTCCGTGAATATCCGCAGCGCGCCCCGGGGGAACAGGAACAGCACGGCTGTCACGCAGAATATCACTTTAAAGCAAAATTTTACTATTATCGCGAACAGCTTTTTTATGCTTTCCATGTCACCTTTGCCCCAATACTGGGAAATCATAAGGGAAGAACTGCCGTTTATGCCACGGATAAAAAAGCTTATGAAAACCGTCAGCTGGTTGGCCATTGCGACCCCGGACAATTCCTCCGGGCTAAAATAGCCGACCATTATGTTGTCAAGCATATTGACGCCCACGCTCAAAAAGCTCTGAAAAGCCACGGGGAGGGCTATTTTGAAGAGGGTTTTATAAAATTCGCGTTCTTTGACCACGGAAACACCTCTATTCTCAATTTACAATGCACAATTTCGGTCGCGGGTCAATCGAATAAAACATTCACACATTATGTCCGCGAATTTATAAAACGGACATTTTTATAGTTTTTGATTATAAAATTATTATCAAGTCGGGCCGCGAGATAAAA
>Ga0123353_10010756_pt1 | contig 12801 bp, 3 predicted proteins | sample TergutLab28metaG_3_FD_92763 | JGI IMG/M metagenome (GOLD analysis project Ga0123353, IMG submission 92763) | Labiotermes labralis P3 segment gut microbial communities from Petit-Saut dam, French Guiana - Lab288 P3 | ecosystem: Host-associated > Arthropoda: Insects > Digestive system > Gut ...
ATACCCCTGCAAATTGGCAAAAGGAACAAAGGCTTTCGATTGCTATCAAACAGAAACGATTTCCGAACGCCACCGCCATCATTACGAAGTGAACAACGATTATTGTGATCTATTAGTTGAAAATGGCATGGTGATGAGTGGCACCTCTCCTAATAAAACTATTGTAGAGATGATAGAATTGCCTGATCATCCATGGTTTGTTGGCTGCCAATTCCATCCGGAGTTTAAGTCGAGACCGAACCGCCCGCATCCGTTGTTTATGGGGTTTATAAAGGCGGCGATAGGGTAATATAATAACAAGACATTAAACAACGTAATACCTTATACTATGAAAAGGAAATATTTGTGTTTTGTCGTTTTATTCAGTTCTATTGCAGTTTTTGGGCAAGAAAATTTATTGAATTCATCAAAAAATTATGATGAGATTATTTCAAATTTTAAACATCTTACTGCGCAACAACTTCTTGATACGGCGGAATATTATGTTGAAAATAGCCTTAGTGACATGGCTTTAGCATGCTATAGCTTAATTATTAATACTCCTGCAAAAGATACTGATTTTGAACAACAACAGAAAAGAGTTACAGCATATAATGGAGCTGCAATCGGATACTATTATATGTGCGATTATCGCAGTGCATACGAGTTCTTAATTAAAGCATTGATTTTATGTGAAAAAATAGATTATGTTCCATATTACGCAAAAATTTATAATAACATAGGTAATATTTACTATCGTTTCAGAAAGTATGATATTGCAAAAATGAATTATTCAAAAGCATTGAGTTTGTGTCATGACACTGCATCTATTGTAATTATATTAAACAATTTAGGTTCTACTGATTTGGAAAGTGGAAAAATGGACAGCGCATTTTATTTTTTAAATAAATCGCTAACAATAAGCAAATTGTATAATAATATCCATTTGTTTAGTATATTAAATAATATGGCGCTGCTTTATGAAAAAGAAAAGCAATATGATTCTGCTTTTTATTATTTTAGATTATCACTAAATGAATCAAGAAACAATCACAAAACGGAAAAAGAAGCCGATAATTTATCAAGTTTAAGCAAACTTTTTCTTGAAATCAATAAAAATGATTCTGCTTTGTTTTATGCTGATTTATCGAATGCTATTGCCATAGAAAATAATTTTTTAGAGATTTTAGCAGAAAATTACCTTACATTATCAAAAATAGAAGAGTCGAAGGGAAACATAAAAAAATCTTTTGAGTATTTTAAAATTCATGCCCAACTGAAAGATTCTGTATTCAATGTAGAAAAATTTGGTGATATTAATCAATTACAACGCTTGTACGAGGTTTCAAAAACTAACCAACAAATAGAACAGCTTGTTGTTAAACAGCAAATTAAAGAACGTACAAATCTGTATCTTAGGATTATTTGGCTTATTACCTTAGGTATTTTGATATTGGTAACACTTGTATTAATAATTATTTTTGCTCAAAAAAGAAGATTAAATAAAGCATATAAAATATTAGTAGAAAAGAACGTAGAAATTATTAGCCTTCAAAAAAACGCAGTTGAAACCATTGAGGATAGATCTAAAAAAAGAATTCTGACAAATAATGCTCAAAATGAACTTTTTAATAAAATCTTAGCTGTTCTGGAGAATACTGCCATTATATGCGACCCTGAGTTTTCTATTCTCAAACTTGCCGAACTTGTGCAATCAAACGACAGGTATGTATCAGAAGTAATAAATAAATATCTAAAGAAAAATTTCCGCTCTTATTTGAATAGTTTTAGAATAAAAGAAGCCCAAAACTTACTTTTAGAACTCGATGTCAAGAAATATACGGTTGAATCTGTTGGACAGAAAGTTGGCTTCAAATCTAAAGCTGCTTTTTATGAAGCTTTTAAAGAAATTACCGGAGTTAACCCCGGTTTTTACTTGAAATCTGTACAAATCAGTTCATTTTCGTGAAAACAGACTGAAAAAAATCATTTTTTATTTTACTTTCTTTCCGTTCATGTAATTTTGCAACAATTTTTTGGAAAGTCATTTTATTAATTAATTTAAAAACATAGTTACATGAAAAAACTAACAACATTTTTTTTATCGCTCGTCGTTTTTACTTTGAGCATGGGTACCGCCTTTGCCCAACACCCTCCATTAGGCGGTGGAGATGGCAGTCAGGAATATCCGTATCTCATTGAAACGCCTGTACATCTCAATGCCCTGCGTACCTTTGTTAACACAGGCACCAACGGCGCTCAAACCGTCGGCAAGTACTATAAGGTAGTGAACGACCTTGACTTGATTGGTTACACATCAGGTGAAGGCTGGGTACCTATAGGCTCTAACGCCGGGAATAATTCTTTCCGTGGAAATTTTGATGGAAACGGTAAGATTGTGCGAAACCTGAAAATTGATAGATGGGCACAGTTTCAGGGCTTGTTTGGTTATGCTTTGGGAGCAAGTTTTAAAAATCTTGGCGTGGAAGATTGTGATATTAGCGGCTTTCAAAATGCAGCCGGTTTGGTTGCTTCTCTTGTTGAGTCTAATATGGACGGTTGCTATGTAACGGGAACTATAAGTGCACCCGGATCCGGAGGTAATGGAGGTGGACTTGTAGGAGTGGCAAATAACTCTGCGACCATTTCAAACTGTTATACCAACGTACACATAACCGGAGGACAACGTTTAGGCGGCTTGGCAGGAACGATTTTTAGCGCCACCATTGCCAACTGTTATAGTTTAGGAACAATAAACTCCACAGCATATTATATTGGCGGTTTGGTGGGATATCACCAAGGCGGAATTATTAAAAACAGTGTGGCGGCAAATGAATCTGTTATTCAGGATCATTTTCAACCCTTATATTTTGCCCGTGTTGCCGGTTATCTGAATGGAGGGATACTCCAAAACAACTATGGCAATAGTGATATTGATATGTCTTATAACGGCACAGAAACGCCCTATGAGCCAACAAGCGATCTGAACGGCCGCGACGGTATGGACATCACCATTGCCGAACTTAAAACCCAGGCCTTTTATACCAATGCCTCTAATTGGTTGGGCGAAGTGTGGAATTTTACTGATGTTTGGTACATAAAAGAAGGCCAAACGTTTCCCTTGCTGCGATGGCAGTGGGAAGAAGAAGAGACTACGACCTATATCATCACCGCTACCGCCGGTGCAAACGGAACCATTGATCCCAGCGGCGAAGTGGAAGTAGAAGAAGGCGAAGACCAGGCATTTTCGTTTACCCCTGCTGCAGCTTATAAAATTGACCAGGTAACGGTAGATGGCGCTCCCGTAACCATAAGTGGCAATACTTACACCTTTACCAATGTAACGGCAAACCATACCATTCATGTAACGTTTACAACGATACACCCTCCGTTAGGCGGAGGAGACGGCAGCGAAGAATACCCATACCTCATTGAAACAGTTGAACATCTTGTCGCATTGAGAACCTTTGTACACATAGTGGGCAACGGTCCTCTCACCTCCGGCAAGTATTACAAGGTAATGAACGACCTCGACCTGATTGATCACACCTCAGGTGCAGGTTGGGCACCGATAGGTTTTCAAGGTACAACAACATCTTTTCAAGGATTTTTTGATGGAAACGGCAAGATTGTACGCAATCTGAAAATCAACAGTACACAAAACCATGTCGGTCTGTTTGGTTATACTTCAGGCGCAAGCATAAAAAATCTTGGTGTGGAAGATTGTGATATTGTTACTACCAATCAATATGCAGGTGCCATAGTAGGAAGTTTATTCGGTAACCCTGGTATGTCAGGCTGTTACGTCAAAGGAGGTAGCATAAGTTCGCAGTTTGCAGGCGGACTTGCAGGGCAGGCCAGTGGCTCCAGTATTACCGACTGTTATACTGAAATCAGCGTAAGAGGCACCATGCGTGCCGGCGGCTTGCTGGGACAAAGCGCTACCAGCACCATTACGCGCTGTTATGCCTTAGGAAAGGCAAGCGCCTCATCGTTCTATCCGGGTGGTTTGCTAGGACTTTTGCAAAGCGGAACGCTAAGCAACAGCGTAGCTGCAAACGATTCCGTTATTTCAGTCGGCGGTGCTACAATGCTTGCCCGTGTTGCTTTCACAGGGGGCACGTTTCTAAACAACTACGGCAACAGTGAGATGGTGATATTACACAGCAACACAACACCCTACGAAGTTACCAGCGATCTGAACGGCAAAGACGGCATGGACGTTACCATAGCTGAACTTAAAACCCAAGCTTTTTATACCACAGCAAGCAACTGGAACGGCGCAGTGTGGGATTTTGAAAACGTTTGGAAAATCAATGAAGGTGAATCATTCCCACTGTTGCAATGGCAGGAGGACGAAGAAGGTACTACAACCTACACGATAACTGCCACTACCGGTGCCAACGGAACCATTGAGCCCAGCGGCGCGGTGATAGTAGAAGAAGGCGAAAACCAAGCATTCTCTTTCACCCCTGCTTCAGCTTATAAAATTGACCAGGTAATGGTAGATGGCGCTCCCGTAACCATAAGCGGCAATACTTATACCTTTACCAATGTAACAGCCAACCATACCATTCATGTAACATTCACAACAATACATCCTCCGTTGGGCGGTGGAGACGGTAGCGAGGCTCACCCATACCTCATTGAAACACCTGAACACCTTGATGCATTGAGAGTCTTTGTACACATAGTAGGTAACGGGCCCCTCACCTCCGGCAAATATTACAAGGTAATGAACGACCTTGACCTGATTAATTACACATCAGGCCAAGGCTGGATACCTATAGGTCTTCAAGGTTCAACCTCTTCTTTTCAAGGAAATTTTGATGGAAACGGTAAAGTTGTACGGAATCTGAAAATCAATACTACCCAAGCCCATACCGGCCTGTTTGGTTATATTATGGGAGGAAGCATTAAAAATCTGGGTGTAGAGGATTGTAATATTGTTACTACCGGTCAATATGCAGGCGGATTAGTGGGTAGTTTGTTTGCCAATTCTCAAATATTTGGCTGCTACGTGAACGGTGGCAGTGTAAATGCGCAATTTACAGGTGGTCTTGCAGGACAAGCGAGTGGTTCTACTATTACCGACTGTTATACCGCCACAAGCGTAAGGGGAACACTCCGTGCAGGCGGTTTACTGGGAACAAGCGCCACCACCACCATTACCCGTTGTTATGCCTTAGGCAAGGCACACGCCACATCGTTCTATCCGGCCGGTTTGGTAGGCGTTTGGCAAAGCGGAACGCTAAGCAACAGCGTAGCCGCCAATGATTCTGTTATTTCAGCAGGTGGCGCTACAATGCTCTCCCGTGTTGCTTTTCTTTCGGGAGGAACGCTCCAAAACAACTACGGCAACAGTGATATGCTTATATTACACAGCAACACAATTCCTTATGTTCCAACGAGTAATCTAAATGGCAACGATGGCATGGACATAAGTATTGCCGAACTAAAAACCCAAGCCTTTTATACCAATGCTGCCAACTGGAATGCTACAGCGTGGGATTTTGAAAACGTTTGGTACATAAAAGAAGGTACCACCTTTCCAATGTTTCAATGGCAACGTAGTCCAATACAACAATACACCATTGCCGCATCGGCTAATCCAACGGAAGGCGGTAACGTTACAGGCGCGGGTATCTACGACGAAGATGAAACCGTAACCCTTACAGCAACGCCAAACGAAATCTACCATTTTGTAAACTGGACTGAGGAAGGTACAGAGGTTTATATAAGCACACCTTACGTATTCACAGCCGAAAGCGACAGAACGCTCGTAGCCAACTTTGAGCTGAAAACTTATACTGTTACTTATAACGCTCCGGCAAACGGAACTTTAAGTGTAATGAATGGTACAACGCCTGTTCCAAGCGGGACACAGGTAACTCATGGCACTGTGTTAACAATTACAGCAACTCCTAATGCCAATTACCATTTGGAAACATTAACCGTTAATGGATCCGACTTTACAAACGGTGAAGATTATACGGTTACTTCGGCAACTACAATTGCCGCAACCTTTGCAATTAATCCATCAATAATTTACACGATCACAGCCACCGCCGGCGCAAACGGAACCATTGCACCCAGCGGCGAGGTGGAAGTAGAAGAAGGCGAAGACCAACAGTTCACCTTCACACCGGCTACTATAGCCTATGTGATAGACGAAGTAACAGTTGATGGTGCTCCTGTGTCCATAAGCGGCAATACCTATACCTTTACTAATATAACAGCAAATCATACCATTCATGTAACGTTCAAAACGCAACATCCTCTATTAGGTGGAGGAGATGGTAGCGAGGCGGATCCATATTTGATTGAAACGCCTGAACACCTTGACGCATTGAGAATCTTTGTACACGTAGTAGGTAACGGTCCTTTATCCAGTGGCAAATATTACAAGGTAATGAACGATCTCGACTTGATTGACTACACCTCAGGCGTCGGCTGGATTCCGATAGGCCGTCAAGGTACAACAACTTCTTTTCAAGGAAATTTTGACGGAAACGGCAAGGTGGTACACAATCTGAAAATCAATACCACGCAAGATCATACTGGACTGTTTGGTTATACCATGGGGGCAACTATTAAAAACCTTGGGGTGGAAGATTGTGATGTGGTTACTACGGCTCAGTATGCAGGCGGATTAGCAGGCAGTTTATTTGGCACACAGGTATCCGGATGTTACGTGAAAGGGGGAAGAGTTAACGCTCAATTTACGGGCGGACTTGCAGGACAGGCCAGTGGCTCCACCATTACCGACTGTTACACGGCAATTAGTGTAAGAGGCACACTCCGTGCAGGCGGCTTGCTGGGAGTAAGCGCCACCAGCACCATTACCCGCTGTTATGCCTTGGGCAAGGCACACGCCACATCGTTCTATCCGGCCGGTTTGGTCGGTATTTTGCAAAGTGGAAGTTTAACGAACAGTGTAGCAGCAAACGATTCTGTTATTTCAGGCGGTGGCGCTACAATGCTCTCCCGTGTTGCTTTTCTTTCGGGAGGGATGCTTCAAAACAACTACGGCAGTAATGAGATGGTTATATTGTACAGCAACACAACGCCTTATATCCCAACAAGCAACCTGAACGGCAACGACGGCATGAACATTACCATTGCCGAACTGAAAACCCATGCTTTTTACACCACACCAAGCAACTGGAACAACGCAGCGTGGGATTTTGAAAATGTTTGGAAAATCAATGAAGGTGAATCATTCCCATTGTTGAAATGGCAGCAGATGGGACCATTTGTATCTGTAACCGACATTACCGACGTACCCGACCCTGCCACAGCAACACTACCGCTTACCGGCACAGTAATACCGAGCAATGCCACCAATACAACAATTGTTTGGAGTGTGGGAAATGCAGGTACTACAGGTGCCACTATCAGTGGTACAAATATTATCAACGTTATTAATCCGGGCTCGGTAACCCTATTGGCTACTATTGTTGATGGCACAGCTTCCGGCAACTTTACGAAACAATTTACCATTATGGTAAACAAAGCCACGCTAAGCGGTACGGCATCCATTTCCGGAGATGTATCATTTGGAAAAACCTTAACAGCCGTTACCACAAGTTTAACTTCATCGCCCGTTATTCCTGCCTTAGGCGCTTTTTCTTATCAATGGAGACGCGAAACAACCGATATACCCGGAGCCACCGCCTCTACTTATACGTTGGTGCAAGCCGACATCGGTCAAACGATTAATGTACAAATAACAGCGGCAAACTGCACCGGTACTGTAACTTCTTCCAATACTGCACCGGTTACAAAAGCCACGCCAACTGCACCGGAAGCTCCCACGATGTTATCCAACACGGCTACATCTATTACCCTCAATACGATTATAGGTTGTGAATATAATATAAATGGCGGAGCATGGCAATCAACTACTACATTTTCCGGATTAAATCCCAATACCTCTTACGCATTTACTGCGCGTTTGGTAGAAACTGCTACTCATTTTGTATCGCCTGCAAGCACAGTTGCAAACATCAGTACAGATCAAGCCACTTTATCGGGCACAATAACCATTATCGGAAACGCCGTATTTGGCGAGATATTAACTATTAATACAAGCGATTTAACCTCAGACCCTGTTAGTGATTTAGGCGAGTTAACCTGCCAGTGGAAGCGCAACGATGTGTTTACCGGCACCACTAACCCCGTTTATATATTATCCTTAGCTGATATAGGTGCAACAATCACCGTAACGGTAACAGCAAGCAATTGCATAGGCAGTATTACCTCAGCCGCTACGGGAATCGTAACAAAGGCTTCTCAAGTCGCGCCCGATGCACCCACACTGCTTTCTGCAACCCTAACGAATATTACACTTAATATAATCGCAGACTGTGAATACAGGATGGATGACGGTGCATGGCAAACGTCTAATATATTTAACGACTTAATTCCTTACACGGAATATACTTTTGTGGCGCGCAAGGCAGAAACCGCTACCCATCACGCTTCCGATCCGGGACCACCTGCCAAATTCTCAACAGGACTTGGTATTCATGAAGGTGAATTTGAAAAAGTTACTGTTTACAGTTATCAATCATCAGTTTATATTAAAAACGAAAGCAACATGGCGCTGAAATCCGTAGAGATTTACGATGTTATAGGTAGAAGGCAGAAAACAGAAGACGTAAAGCAGAATGGAGATAACATTTGGGAAATTAATATTGCTCATTTCACGACAGGAATATACTTTGTAAGAATAACTACAGAAAATGGTATCCAAACTCAAAAAATAATTAAGAATTAACAACTAACCAATATCATTATGAAAAAACTAACAAAAATTTTTCTATTACTCGCCATTTTTGGTTTGAGCATAAGTACCGCTTTTGCGCAACATCCCTTGTTAGGCGGTGGAGACGGTAGCCAAGGATCTCCGTATCTCATTGAAACACCCGCACATCTTGCCGCATTGGCTGCCTTTGCAAACGGAGGTTACGGCACTGCAACCGCCGGCAAATACTACAAGCTAATGAATGACCTTGACTTGAGTGATTATACCTCCGGTGGAGGCTGGATACCGATAGGCATTCCAACAATGGAGTATCATAATCCCAATGCAAATTACTCTTTCCGCGGAAATTTTGACGGAAACGGTAAGGTGGTGCGAAACCTGGTAATAAACAGGCCCGGCGCATACTATCAAGGTTTATTTTCTCATGTTGCCTCTGGAGGAAGCATTAAAAATCTTGGTGTAGAAGAGTTTAATGTTTCCGGCTATCGATATTTAAGCGGCTTGGCAGCCCATTTAAATGGCGCCGGCATAGACGGCTGCTACGTAACGGGAACTATAGAGGCAGAAGGAGGAAATTCGGGCGGACTTGTAGGAAATACGAATAATTCTGCTACCATTTCAAACTGTTATGCCAACGTAAATGCAACTGGGGCATCTCGTTTAGGCAGCTTGATAGGAACGAATCTTAGCGGCAACATTACCAACTGCTATAGTGTAGGAAATATAAACAGCACAGAATGGTTTGTTGGCGGTTTGGCAGGATACCACCAAAGCGGAATTATTAAAGACTGTGTGGCAGCAAATGAATCTATTATTATGGGAAGCTTTCAACCATTATATTTTGCACGTTTTACCGGTTTCCTGAATGGAGGTACGCTCCTAAATAACTACGGCAATACTGATATTGTTATGTCATATAACGGCACAGTTACGTCCTACCAACCAACAAGCGACCTGAACGGCCGCGACGGCATGCACATAGCCATTGCACAACTTAAAACTCAAGCCTTCTATACCAATGCAGCCAACTGGTTGGGCGAAGGATGGGATTTTACAAATGTTTGGTACATACAGGAAGGTGAATCGTTCCCGTTATTGAAATGGCAGTGGGTAAATGATAATGTGCCTGCAGAAGTAACCAATCTTTCTTTAATCCCGAATGCTTCAGGCAATTTATCGGCAACCATAAGCTGGACGAATCCGACTTTAACTTTAGGCGGTGCACCACTTACAGCATTAACCGCTGTAAATGCTTATTTGAATGATGATACAAATCCTGTATATTCTGCAACAAATCTTACGCCGGGCGGCTCTGTTTCAACAACGATAACAGTGGGTACGGCAGGATACTATACTTTAAAAGTTATAGCAACTAACTCAGCTGGGGATGGTCCAGAGGTTGTAAGCAATGCTAAATGGATTGGATCTAACGAACTCGGAGCGCCGGAAAATCTTACTGCTAATTGTACGGGAGAAGACATTGTTCTTACATGGAGTGCTCCTTCTTATAGCAATCCTGCCGCTTTAACTTACAACATTGTCCGTACTCCGGGCAATGTAACAGTAGCAACAGGACTTACAGCAACAACGTTTACCGATAAACTGCCCACGCTTAACTGGTTTTCTTACGCTGTAACTGCTATGGACAATGATGTAACAGGCGGTACAGCCGAAACTGAGCCGGTATGGTGCGGTATATTATCCATACCTTATTCTATGGGTTTTGAAGCCCATGAACTGTGGAATTTATGGACCATTGCAAACGACAACTGTCCGGGTGGAAATTATGTTATAGGAAATTGGCTACGCAATCTGGCATCTTACTCGCATTCCGGAAACTATCACATGTACCATGCCACGGACTATATATATAATTGCGCGGATAACGATTGGTTTTTCAGTCCTTTATTACAGTTTGAAGCAGATGTTGTTTACATACTTAAATTCTGGGTTGCTGCCGGTTTTGTTTGGGGAGACCTTCGCGAAAATCTGGCTGTACATTTAGCAACAGCCCCATCGCTGGGAGCAATTTTCCCAACGCCAATCTGGTATGAGGAAGGTTGCCGTTATGATCATTGGACTGAAATTTTTGTACGTTTTACGGTTCCTGCCAGTGGTAATTACTCATTAGGATTTCGAAAATATAGTCCTGCAAACAGGATGCGGGTATTTATTGATGACATTTCAATAACCAAACTTGATGCACTAACAGCCCTTGTCGGCAATACCGAACCCATGGTTAACGAACCGTTTTTATATCAGGCATCTGTTGAAAATATAAAAGTCGGCACCTTATCGGGATATACGGTTAAATTAGTGGATGAAGAAAACAACGTTTTAGCCGTAAATACAACAGGCGCAGATATTTCTCCAATGGAACGGCTGGAGATTGGGCTAAACTATACTCCAACTGTCGTAGGTGAAAAGAGTTTACGGGCAATATTAGAAATACCGGGCGACCCAAATACCTACGAATCCCCGATTTTGAACATTGATGTACAACCTTGGAATGGTCAATTTCACAATAAAATAGGTTCTGGTATTTTTGGCAGCACTGCTATACCATGGAATTTCGATGATTATAGCAGTTACGTTCAAACTTTGTATATGGAACACGAAATAATGTCAAGACCAGGAGAAATATTTGAATTGAACTACTGGATTTCCTGGATTGCTGCGGGTGCACCTTTTTTTAAACCTGTTAAAATTTACATGGCTAATACTGATTTAATTGATCTGTCGAGCGGTTGGATACCTGAAGAAGATTTAACGCTCGTATTTGACGGACAAATGTATATTTTAATGGGGCAGAATGTACACGCCATTCAATTAGATGTACCTTTCTTTTATGAAGGTAGAAATTTGGTAATTGTAACAGTTCGGCCCATGGACGACCGCCGTTACGGCAACGGAACCTTATTCCATTATACAACTGATGATGTTTTTACAGGTAGAACCCGTTTATACAATTGCTGTCATTTGCCCCAAAACAGCGGAGGATCTGAATTTAATTATACGCAACCCGGCTACCTTAGTAGCGATGTTTCAGACGTAACGCTTAAAATAAATATTTTTTCCGGTTCAATTTCAGGAACCGTTACAAGCGATGGAATTACGCCTGTTGAAGACGTAAAAGTACAAATTGTTGGTACTACAATAAACACTACAACAGACATTAACGGAGCATACGGCTTCCCATCCGTTCCGATAGGCGAGTATCAACTTGAAGCAAGTAAATATGGATATAATAACAATACAGCCAATACAACGGTTGTTGTTAATCAAAACTCGGTTGTTAATATAAGAATAACGCCACGCCCAACCTATACCGTAACGTTTATTGTTAAAGAAGAAGGAACTAACGCAGATATTTCGGGCGCCTCAATTGTATTCGACGGCGAATTACTATCCGGTTATGTGGCTTTTAATGTTTTTTCCGGAGAATATCCATACACTGTGTCGCACGATAATTATAATAGTAAATCGGGTACGATAACCGTAGTAGATCGAGACATATCGCACGAAGTAAAACTGAATAAGTTAGGTATTGGAGATAACATTCTTTCACAGATTGTGCTATATCCCAATCCCTTCACAAACGAAATTCAGATCAGCCATCCCGAGTTGGTGAAGTGCATTCAAATAACAGATGTTGTTGGACAAACCATACAAAATGCGATATTCAATGGCAAATCAATTATTACAGAAGCCCTTAGTAGCGGAATTTATTTTGTAACTGTTGAAGGTTTTAATGGAGGAAACGTTGTGTATAAGATGATTAAGAATTGAAGGTAAGAATATAAGCATTTCTTTATTTTGCCATGAATTAAATGTTGCCTTTACCATTTCAATTTGTGCAAACACCCAACCCCTCGCTCCAACGCCAAAAACCCCTGTTTATAAGCATACTTCCGCAACAACGTAAGATTCGCCTGAAAAACCAAAGGCTCTTCTTTTGGATATACTAAAACCAACTTTTGCTCCGGCTTCACCGCTTTATTTACCGCTTCTACTACCGCTTGCAACGGGCGTGCAAAACCTGTTCCGACCTC
>Ga0123353_10010758_pt1 | contig 12799 bp, 11 predicted proteins | sample TergutLab28metaG_3_FD_92763 | JGI IMG/M metagenome (GOLD analysis project Ga0123353, IMG submission 92763) | Labiotermes labralis P3 segment gut microbial communities from Petit-Saut dam, French Guiana - Lab288 P3 | ecosystem: Host-associated > Arthropoda: Insects > Digestive system > Gut ...
AATAGCAAAGAAGGAGCCGTTGGGATTGTGTTTCGGATCCATGCTCGGATTGCCTTCAAAATCACAGTATTGGAATGCTACTTGCCCGTTTTCAAATAGTTGTTTGGCTATCTCATCGCTTACCACAAACTTGCCTTCGCCGTGACTGATGGCAATGTGGTGTATCTCTCCTGTTTTGAACGAAGTTAGCCATGGGGAATTTGTACTTGAAACCACCGTTTTTGTAATTTGCGAAACGTGGCGGTTGCAGTCGTTTCTAAACAGGGTGGGCGAATTTGGCGTAACCTCTCCCATTTTTGCAAAAGGTAACAGCCCCGATTTTACCAAAGCTTGAAAGCCATTGCAGATGCCAAGTATAAGCCCGTTTCGGGATAACAGATCTTGCACGGATGTTTTTATCAAATTATTATTCAAAACATTAGCAATAAACTTGCCGCTTCCGTCTGGCTCATCGCCAGAGCTGAAACCGCCGCTTAATGTTAAAATATTCGCTTTTTGAATCCATGATGCCAGCTCTTCAATTGAATTGTTGATTTCTGTTTCATATAAGTTGCGAAAAACAAAAATTTGCGTGTCTGAACCGGCTTCTTCAAAGGCACGCGCCGTGTCGTAGTCGCAATTAGTACCCGGAAAAACGGGGAGAATGACCAAAGGGTTTTTTATATTTTGCATAGTTAAGAAATTCATTTTTATTTGTTTGCGTTTTTAAAAATATGATTGCAAAAGTATTTTTTTTATTTAATCAAAACTTTTCTATTTTTGTGCTCTAAATTTAGAAATTCATTTATGGCTGAAAAACAAACACCTATTCAAAAACAAATTGTAGATAAGATTGTTGCTGAGAGCGGCATTCTCCAAATTGGAAGAGCTTCTATCAGAGAAATTAAGAAAGTGATTAACGATATTGAGGAAGCGAGCAACACCAAGTTTATTCGCATGGAAATGGGGATTCCCGGATTGCCTGCCTGCGAAATTGGCGTGAACGCTCAAATTAATGCGCTGAAAAACGGCTGCGCTGCCATTTACCCTGATATTGACGGCACTCCGGAATTGAAAAAAGAGATGTCGCGCTTCGTTAAAAGCTTCTTAAACTTAGATGTCTCCCCTGAGAGCTGCATCCCCACCGTAGGCTCAATGATGGGTGGTATGGCAGCGTTTATAACCTTCGTGCGAGCGAACAAAGAAAAAGATACTACACTGTTTATTGACCCCGGATTTCCGGTGCAAAAACAACAACACAAAGTGCTCGGACTTAACTTTGAATCGTTTGATGTTTATAATTATCGGGGCGAAAAACTGCGCGACAAACTTATCAGCTATTTAGAAAAAGGGAATATTCACTCTATTATTTATTCCAACCCAAACAATCCTTCATGGATATGTTTCACCGAGAATGAGTTAAAAACTATCGGTGAATTGGCTACGCAGTACGATGTTTGCGTTATTGAAGATTTAGCATATTTTGGGATGGATTTCCGCAATGATATTTCGCATCCGGGGGCACCCCCTTTCCAGCCTACCGTTGGAAGATATACCAAAAACTACGCTCTGCTGATTTCCAGCTCAAAGATTTTTAGTTATGCAGGAGAAAGAATTGGGATGTTAGTGCTTTCCGATACCTTATACCACAAAGAGTTCCCCGATTTGATTCCCTATTTCGGAATGTCAAAATTAGGTCGCGCCATTATTTACGGCACGGTGTATGCCATCAGTTCCGGCACGGCGCACTCTGCGCAATATGGTATGGCAGCCATTTTAAAATCATGTAACGATGGAAAATACGACTTCTTGGATGGAGTAAAAGTTTATGCCGACAAAGCACAAATTATGAAGCGGATGTTTTTAGAAAATGGCTTCAAAATAGTATATGATAAAGATGAGGATAAGCCGCTTGCCGATGGGTTTTATTTCACGGTTTGCTACCCGGGATTAAGCGGCGAAGAGCTACTGAAAGAGTTTCTCTATTACGGCATTAGTGCTATTTCGCTTGTTATTACGGGCAGCGAGCGCACCGAGGGGCTTCGTGCCTGTGTATCGCTGATAAAAATGGAGCAGCTGCCAACGCTGGAGGAAAGACTACGGTGTTTTCGGGAGAATCAGTTGTAACTATTCTCCAAAAAATGCGGCTGAGTAAACTAATATGAAAAAGTTTTTAATCTACATATTCATTATAATTTTATTTTGGGGATGTTCATCATCGGATAAGCCTGTTTTTCAATTTGATAATGAATATAATCAATATGTCAAAATGTGTCAAAAAATGGAAATTGATAGCATTATTCAGCACAATGACTATACTATAATTTTTGGATGGACTGAATGGTGTGGGGCAAGTCAAATTCGGTTAAAAGAGAGTTTAATTCCATTTTTGGCAGAAATACCAGAAAATATTGGAGTTATTTCTATCTGTTGTTCAAATGCAGATAAAGTGGCAAATTTCCTTAAAGAAAATGAATGCAAATATCCGGTCTATTTACTGTCGGGTTCTTGGGGTGGACTAGACAAAGTGAGATTTAATCGTTTTTTTCATGCTTTATTCAAAAATTATAAATCGGTAAATTATATTCCCATTGTGATACTTTGTGATGTACAAAAACAAGTCTTGAATTGGGACACGACCACTAATCGTTACTATGAAATAGATTATTCTATCCAACAAATCAAAAAGGGCATTTCTTTATGATCCTTCCAAATTCGTCCATTTTATAAGTGTTATCTAAATCAAACAGTTCAAAAATCAAATTTTGTCGGCAAATATTTTGAGTGTCGCCGATATAAGTAAGATGTCCGTTTTTTAACAGTAAACTTTTCGGAATAGCCTGCATGGCTAACGCGAGGTCGTGAACAACCATCAAAATAGTGGTTTGTTTGGTGCGGTTCAGTTCCGATAATATTTCAAGTATTTCAAACTGGTTCGGAATATCCAAATTTGCCAACGGTTCGTCTAACAACATAAGTGGCGCTTGCTGGGCGATGGCGCGGGCAATCAATGTGCGTTGAAACTCCCCGCCACTCAGCTGGGAGGTCATTCTGTCTTTTAATGAAAGCAGATTGGTTTTCTTCAGCGCGTCAATTACAATCTCTTCATCCTCAGGGTTACAATAATTCCACCGCGTTTGATATGGGTGTCTTCCAAACATCACCATCTCAAATACGGAAAAATGATACACCGGTTCGCTGCGCTGCGGGACCACAGAAATCTGTTTTGCCAATTCTCTAACATCGTAATTGTTAATATTTTCATCGGAAATATAAATATTTCCCTCATGTTTTCTTAACGCGCCGGAAATAAGATTCAGCAGGGTAGTTTTTCCCGATCCGTTGGGACCGATTATGGCGCAGTAATCCCCTTTTTCTAACGCAAAAGAGACTTCATCTAAAACTAAATCATTTTGATAGCGGTAAGAAATATTTGAAACCGACAGCATCTTATTTTAACAATTATTAACGATGCAAAGAGAGTCGTTAGCCATTATTTGTTGCCCCGCTAGGATTCGAACCCAGACATACAGAACCAGAATCTGCGGTGCTACCATTACACAACAGGGCAGAGAAAATTCGGCGGCAAAGATAGAAAAAGTACAGTAATTCCTGTATTTTCGCCACTCAAAATTAATACAACAAATTATGGGAAATATAGTAGCTTTAGTGGGCACTCCAAATGTTGGAAAATCAACACTTTTCAACCGTTTAACACAAACCCGCGAAGCGATTGTTGATGCTGTTGCAGGGGTTACACGCGACAGAAATTATGGAAAATCGGACTGGAACGGCTATGAATTTTCGGTAATTGATACTGGTGGATATGTAGTAGGGTCTGACGATATTTTTGAAACTGAAATTCGCAAACAGGTGGCATTGGCATTGGAAGAAGCAGATGTAATTATTTTTTTAGTGGACGGACGCGAAGGATTAACTCCGTTAGATGAAGATGTGGCGAAGATGCTGAGAAAATCGAAAAAACCGTTTTATCTATGTGTAAATAAAATTGATAGCCCGACTAACTTTCTTGACCACACAGAGTTTTATGCGTTAGGGTTTGAACATATTTTCCCGATTTCGGCAGTTTCGGGGAGCGGCACCGGCGATCTTTTAGATGAGATAGTTAAGCATTTTTCAAAAGAGGAAGAGCATTTAGATGAAGATCTTCCGAGAATTACGATTGTGGGCAAACCCAATGTAGGTAAATCATCTATTATCAATACTTTTCTGGGAAAGGAGCAGAATATTGTTACTCCGCTTGCGGGCACCACCCGCGACTCTATTTACACCAGATTTAACAGCTTTGGGTTCGATTTCTATTTGGTGGACACCGCCGGATTGCGCAAGAAGAAAAAAGTGGAAGAGAATTTAGAATTCTACTCTGTAATGCGTGCTGTTCGTGCCATTGAAAACAGCGATGTGTGCATTTTAATGTGCGATGCCTCAGAAGGTTTTGATGCGCAGGACATCTCTATTTTCAGTTTAGCCGCCCGAAACCGAAAGGGTGTTGTAGTGGTGATGAACAAATGGGATTTGGTAGAAAAAGACCACAAAACCCATAAAGAATATGAAGAATTGGTAAAAAAACGCCTTGCTCCATTTAACGATGTGCCGGTTATTTTTACTTCTGTAATAAATAAACAACGCATTTTCAAAGTGTTGGAAACTGCGGTAGCGGTGCATCAAAACAAGCAGCGCAGAATCTCAACCTCCGAATTGAACGACTTTTTGTTGCCTGTTATCAAAAACCAGCCCCCTCCGGTGGTTAAAGATAAAATGGTGAAGATTAAGTTTATAACACAACTCCCCACCGCTTTTCCGGCATTTGCCTTTTTTTGCAACCTTCCTCAATATGTGCGTGAAGATTACAAACGGTTTTTAGAAAACAGAATACGGGAGCAATGGGATTTTTCGGGCGTTCCGATAGAGATCTATTTTAGGAAAAAATAGAGAATGCTATTATGGTTGTCTTCATGTAGTTCATTGCTAACTACTAACGAAATAAACAATACCACACACAGCACTTCAGCTTTATGTTTTTTGCAGGGGAGGAGAGATTCGAACTCCCATCAACGGTTTTGGAGACCGCTATTCTGCCATTGAACTACTCCCCTACGGTTGGCGTTGCGTGCAACGCCCCTACGGTGTATTGAATATTAATCCAATATTTTGGTTACCTGCCCTGCACCAACTGTACGCCCACCTTCGCGGATTGCGAAGCGAAGTCCCAAATTAATAGCAATTTCGGATAACAGATGTACGGTAATTGTCAGGTTGTCGCCGGGCATTACCATTTCTACGCCTGTAGGAAGAATTACCTCTCCGGTAACGTCTGTAGTACGGAAATAGAACTGCGGGCGGTATTTGGTGTGGAATGGGGTGTGACGCCCACCTTCCTCTTTTTTCAAGATATATACCTCAGCTTCAAACTCTTTGTGCGGTTTAATAGAGCCCGGTTTCGCGATCACCATACCACGACGAATCTCATCTTTATCAATACCGCGAAGCAATAAACCTACGTTGTCGCCGGCTTCACCTCTATCCAAAATCTTGCGGAACATTTCTACTCCGGTAACTACGGATTTCAGTTTTTCTGCACCCATACCGATAATATCAACGGGGTCTCCGGAGTTGATAACACCGGTTTCAATTCTTCCGGTAGCTACAGTACCACGGCCGGTAATTGAGAATACGTCTTCCACAGGCATTAAAAATTCTTTATCCACGGCACGCAACGGAAGCGGGATGTAGGTATCTACCGCATCCATAAGTTCTGTGATTTTCTCTACCCATTGAGGTTCCATATTCAATCCGCCTAATGCAGATCCTTGAATTACAGGGGTATTGTCGCCATCAAATCCGTAGAATGTCAAAAGATCACGGATTTCCATTTCAACAAGCTCTAACAACTCGGGGTCATCCACCAAGTCAACTTTGTTCATAAATACTACCAATTTCGGAACGCCTACCTGACGTGCCAAAAGGATGTGTTCGCGGGTTTGTGGCATAGGACCATCGGTTGCCGCTACCACGATGATAGCGCCGTCCATTTGCGCAGCTCCGGTTACCATGTTCTTAATGTAGTCGGCGTGGCCGGGGCAGTCCACGTGTGCATAGTGACGATTTACCGTTTGATACTCAACGTGTGCTGTGTTAATAGTAATACCACGCTCTTTTTCTTCCGGCGCATTGTCAATAGATGCGAAGTCTCTTTTTTCTGATAAACCTTTCTCAGCCAATACCATAGTGATAGCAGCTGTTAGGGTTGTTTTGCCGTGGTCAATGTGACCAATTGTACCCACATTTACGTGGGGTTTGTTGCGTTCAAATTTTTCTTTTGCCATTGTTTTATCAATTAAAAGGTTATTAAATATAATCTATCTATTTTTAAAATAGAGGTTGTTATCAATTTTATGAGCCATTGACGAGAGTTGAACTCGTGACCCCTTCCTTACCAAGGAAGTGCTCTACCACTGAGCTACAACGGCATATTTGCCAAAGTTCCATTTAAAAGGGGCGCAAAAATATATTTTTTTCTTATATAATGCTTTGAGGATATTTTTTTTTGAAACCTACCCCATATTATAGCATTCAGACTTTTTTTATCACTGCCTTTACTGCCTTCAGCCATGTCATAATCTGTTATAAATACATCTCGTCTCTGTTAATCTTAATATATCTATTTACAGAAAAGAAAGAAACGACAACTGTAAACAGCACAGAGAATGCAAAAAGACCTGCAAGCAAAAGTGAGATTTTTGTAATATATTGAAAATCTACAAATTCAGGAATAATAATATTGCCTTCCAAGAGTGTTAGGCTAACCAACACGGCAGCGATAATTCCACCCCAAACTCCTTGTGTAAATCCTTTCAAGACAAATGGTTTACGAACAAATGAACGGGTTGCCCCTATTAGCAGCATGCTTTTGATACTGAAACGCTTAGAATAGATATTTAAACGAATTGAGTTTCCTATTAGCAGCATTGAGATTAGCATAAAAATAGTACAAATTACAACGATAGCCATTTGTACCTTCAGAAAATTATCCAATACTGTTTTTACAATAGATTCGGGATACTCAACGTCTTGTACATTGGTATTCTGTTTAAATTTTTTGGCAACAACTTTGAGAGAATCTCCATTGGCATATTCGGGGGTAACACTAATTAAAATAGACGCATTTATGGGATTGGTGATAATTTCGGTAAAATCATTTCCGATCGTTCGAATCGCTTCGGCAGTATTGTCTTCTTTTGAACAAAAACGAGATTGTGAAATGTAAGGCTCTATTTTCAGTTGTTGTTCAAAAGCCATAATGTCCGCTTCTTTCACGTCGGAATAGAAAAGTATTTCTACTTCCACTTTTTGAGACAGGTTTCTAATATATTGCATAGAGAAGAAAGCAAAAAACACGAGAGTTCCGATGAAGAACATGGTAAGGGCTATGCTGATTATAGCTCCTACGGCAGAGAAAAACAGTCGGGTACGTGTAATTCGGTCGAGTGAAGATTGCGAATTGCTCATAATTTTATTTTAGTTCGAAACTGGTTTCACCAAGAAACAGGTCTTCGGTATAAATTTGCACCAAATATTTTCCTTTTATAGCCTTATCTCCATCAACCAAATTCCATGTAATAGTAACAGCTTCGGCACTATTATCATAATTTACGGTTTTTTTAGCTGTATATTGTAACTTTTCACCTTGAAATTCAAAGGCAAATGCGTCGCCTGCGCCGGGGGTTAAGATTCTTCCGGTACCTGGTACAGCAATGCGGGAATAGATTGTAACAGGGCCAGCAGGAATTAAAGAATTTGCGCCTAAAATAAAGGTTGTTTTCAGCTGGTCAACACGGTTTGCTTTTTCGGTAATCACCTCTTCGTTATTTCTGTTCTTAAAGTAAATTGCTCTGCTGTGAATATTGTAAGCTTTGTGAACAGCAGCCGAACTAATAGTTTGGTCAAGTTCTTCCTTATCTTTTTTTATTGCCTCAATCTCTCTTTTCGATTCAGTTAGTTGCGCCTTTACCTGTTTATTCTCTTCTTTTAGTTGTATATTTTCAGTATATAACTGGTCAATCTCTTCCACATATTCTTTTGCAATATTTTGCAAGCGCTCTAATTGCCGTTTAATTTTTCTATAATCTGCTTGTTGAGCAATCAGTTTTCTGATTTCATCCGCGTTGGCTAAAATAACACTGTCTTTTTCGGTGAGTTGCTCTGATAAGGATCCATATTCTTCTTTAATACGCTCATGATCGTACAACAAAGAATCTAGCTCTGATTGTAAATACTTGTTTTCTACCACCGTTTTAACATACTCTTGGTTGAATACCGGTTTAAAGAAAAAGCCAAAATAAAGAGTTGTTCCTAAAAAAATTACAGTTAAAATAGCTAATAAAATTACCCATTTGGTTAAGGGATTTTTGTTGGCTTCAATATCATTCATAATAAAATAAATTTTACAGGACTAACGAAATTTAAGGTGCAAAAGTATAATTTTTAAGATTAATTCATCTTCCGCATTCTTTTTATTCGTTCATACGATTCATTTAATTTAGCGAAACGTTCTTCGGCTACTTTTCTAATCTCGTCTCCCAGATGGTTCACTTTATCAGGATGGTGTTTCATAGCTTGTTTGCGATATGCTTTTTTCACCTCATCATCTGATGCAGATGGTTTCACTTCGAGTATTTTGTAGTCGTTTTCAATATCATATGAAGAATGATACCCAGCAGAGGAGGATGAATATCTGCTGCCACCTATGTTTCCTTGCCACCCGAAAAACATTGCTTTCAGTGATTCAAAATCGTGGTTAGAAATGCCCATTTCTCTTGAAATAAAGCAGATTGTTTCCATTTCGGCAGGGGCTATTATACCATCGGTGGCGGCAAGTCCGAATAAAAACTGCAACATCATCAGTCTTTCATGAATTGAAGCATTTCTGCCAAATTGGTGCGCTACAGAAGCAATATCAAACTCTTTGTCCAACATATCGCGAAGTACCAATAACGCTTCCTGCGTTTTTTCAGACCCCAAAATTCTTAATAGATAAGCTTTTACAAAATCTAACTCCGAACGAACTATCCGTCCATTGTCTGACTTTACTACCGTACTTGTAAAAATGAGCAACGTTTTAATAAAGTCATCTCGTGAGGTATTTCTCCTACGCGTATAAACCCTTACTCTGGTAGTTGAATCCAACAATCCGCCCAAAAAAAAGCCCAACAATCCACCCCAGAAACTTTTACTAATTAGCCAGCCGATAATTGCGCCGAGTATTTTGAACATAATTTAAGATATAATGGTTTAAGGTTTAAGGTATAAGGTGCTTTCAACCGTTCAGCGCCTCTGCGCCGCTCACGATTTCATTTAGCTCATTGGTAATAGCTGCTTGGCGTGCATTGTTATATCTGAGTTTCAAATCTTTTAGTATTCCGGTAGCATTGTCTGTGGCTTTCGACATAGCCGTCATGCGCGCTCCGTGTTCTGCCGCAATAGAATCTAATACTGTTTTATATAACTGTATCTTTAATATTCTGGGAACAAGTTCGGTTATTAAAATATCATGAGATGGCTCAAAGATGAAATTTACATTTTTTGCAAGATTTTTTTCTTTCATGTTTACTATCGGCAAAAAAGGTTCAACGGTAATCTTTTGCATTATAGGACTTACGAAATGGTTATAAATAATAACAATTTTATCTATTTTTTTATTACTAAAACCTGTTATTAAATCAGAAGCAATATCTGCAACTTCATCAAACTGAGGAATATCAATTAGAAATTCATCTGTATAGCGAATCTCATAATTATTTTGAAGTTGTTCTACTGCTTTTTTCCCAATGCAGATCAGTTTAAGTTTTTTTTCCTGAAGTTGGGTTGCATATTCTTCATGTATTATGCGGTGTGTTTCTTTGATTATATTTGTATTAAAGGCTCCACACAATCCTCTGTTTGAAGTAATGATCACCAATGCTACATTTTCCGGTTTTCGTATAGCAAAAAACGGTGAGTTTTCTGAAATATCAATGGAACTGGAAAAATTTTCAAGTAATTCATTGAGCTTGTTAGAGTAGGGCTTTAAGTTAGAGATTGCACTTTGTGCACGTCGCAACTTTGCCGCTGAAACCAGCTTCATTGCCGAAGTCATTTTTTGTGTAGATTCAACAGAAGCAATGCGGGTACGAATCTCTTTGAGGTTAGACATACGGTTGGTTTAAGGTTTTTCCAATTTTTTCTAAAAAGATAAAACGTAAAATTCCATTTTTATTTTTTTTATCGTCGAAGCAGTAGTTGGTGATGGTGGTAATGTCGGACTCTGTGAAATTGAGTGGCTTAAAAAATCGGAGTATAAATTGTTGAATTTCTTCATAATCATTTAGAGAGAGAACCCCTTTTTTATGCGACAGGAAGGTTTCGTAGCAGATGCCCATAGCTACCGCGTAGCCGTGCGAGATTGTGCGTTTTTTCTCTGCGAACAATCTTTCGATGGCGTGACCAACAGTATGCCCAAAGTTTAAAATTTGTCGGGCCCCCTTGTCGTGCAAATCTTCTTCAACTATTTTCATTTTGAATCCTATTGCGTCATCAATCCATTGCTTGTTAATAATTTTATAGTCAATCTTTGTTAATTGTTTTAAATTATTCCATAATTCTTTATTGCCAACAAGGGCGTATTTTACTAATTCAGCAAATCCATTAAGGAGTTCTTTTTTGGGTAGTGTTTTCAGAAATGCAATATCAACAATCACTTTTTCAGGCAAATAAAAAGTTCCGACAATATTTTTTTGATGCTGCAGATTTATGCCGTTTTTTCCGCCATGCGCAGCATCAATCATGGATAGGAGGGTAGTCGGTATATTTACAAGTTGAATACCACGCTTAAAAGTAGCGGCAATCAACCCGCCGATATCACAGATAGTACCCCCGCCCCAGCAAATTAGCAAGCTATTTCTGTCGAATTTCTGTTCCAATAAGAAATTCCAACCAAAAACAACAGATTCAATATCTTTATTTTGTTCCTTTGCTTCAATAGAAATATAATGCACTTCCCCTACTTCATTTAGGGAATGAAAATAATTGGGATACAATCGCCATACTTTTTCATCGCAAAAAATGGCGATTTTCTGAATTTCCTTAGCAGAAATATAATCTATTAGTTGTGAATGTGTTTGCATAGAAAAAAAAGGTTAAAAATCAGGTTAAATTTCTTTGTATCTTATCACAAATACCATAATAGAGGCACTGTATGCGACATCCCTATCTTACAATAATCTCATCTATAAAAATAAATGCCGGATACCCTGCCCCGAGATGCCACTCCGGTAAGTTGCCGTAATTGATTGCTTTGACTCTTACAAAACGGGCAGCTGTCTCTTTTTTTATCATAAAATCGTCAACCATTGCTGTAAAGTCATCATCGGGGTAAGGGCAAATAAAATCGCCATAAGGTTCGTAATGAACGCCGTCAATAGAAGTCTCAACATGCATGGATTTCGGAAAGAAAATCCACGAGCGGATATCCCGTAAAAAACCGGCGCCGATCTCCTGTATCTTCTGCACAGATTCCAGATCCACGATGGCTTCAAAATCCTGTGCCTGGTAGCCTTGCCAACCACCCAGCCTGAAATTCACGCTCCCGCGAATGTAATCTATTAAACCCTCGTCGCCATCTGCCGTGTATTGCGAGCTGTATTTAGACAGGATTTGTATGGATTTGTCTTTTTGAAATTTGTAATAATGGGCTTCTACCACGTTGCTGTATCCTGTTTCGGGATTCCATGCTACTGCATTGAAAAATGTAGTCGTGTCAATTACAATTGGGTGAGTGTATTCCAAAGCGTTTTTTGTTGGAGTGGTGCCATCGGTGGTGTAATAGATGAGGGAATGAGATGATGAGGTGATGAGATGAGATGACGGAGTAATGGTAATTTCGGCAGCTCCTTTAAATGAGCGTTGCATGGGCGAAAAAACAGGCACAACAGTAAGAGTTTGCTCTACTTTGTTTTCTGGGCGGTCTTCAACGTTGGCGCCGAAGCTCATATTGGGCTGATTGCCCATTACAAACTCAATAGTTCCGCCGTCTTTAATATCATTATACGTGATATATGATTTTGTATATGGTTTTCCATTTAGTTTAACAGATTGAATATAAGGATTTTCATCTGATTGATTGTTGGCGATGATGACAAACTGTTTGCCATTTTCCAAATTTAGGGTTGCCTTATCAAAAATGGGCGAGCCGATAATATATTTATTGTCGCCCGGACATACCGGATAGAATCCCAACGCACTAAACACATACCACGCCGACATCTGTCCACAGTCTTCATTGCCAATTAACCCATCGGGTTGCGAGGTATAAAATTCGCGCATGATTTGACGGCACAAAGTTTGTGTTTTCCATGGTTTTCCAATGTAGTTGTACAGATAGGCTGCATGGTGGCTGGGTTCGTTTCCGTGCGCGTACTGACCAATCAATCCGGTTACGTCTACTTGATGCCGCCCGCTCAGCTCGGCTTTAGTGTAAAACAACGAATCTAAGAATTGCTCTACAACGTCATCTCCGCCGCGCAAAGCGATATAGTTGGTGAAGTCGTGCGGAATATAGGTAGAGTACTGCCACGAGTTTCCTTCGGTAAAGTGGTTGTTCACTTCTGTGGGGTCGAAGTGGACGAGCCACGCGCCATTGAACTTGGGGCGCATAAAGCCGTCGGGGTCCAGCATGTTTTTGTAATACTGGCTGCGTTTGTTAAATTCCCGATACACCTCTTCATTTCCTATCGCTTTAGCAAACTGTGCAATACACCAATCG
>Ga0123353_10010759_pt1 | contig 12799 bp, 9 predicted proteins | sample TergutLab28metaG_3_FD_92763 | JGI IMG/M metagenome (GOLD analysis project Ga0123353, IMG submission 92763) | Labiotermes labralis P3 segment gut microbial communities from Petit-Saut dam, French Guiana - Lab288 P3 | ecosystem: Host-associated > Arthropoda: Insects > Digestive system > Gut ...
CTTCAGCCTGCATAAGGATACCACACCACCCCAGCCGAACCACACCGTAACACCAACACACATCGAACCAAAGCAATACAACCCATGAAATAACTCAACAAATAAGTCGCAAGCTCCTGAGGATGGATGTACTAACATCCGAAACATGTTGAGCATTAAATAATGAAATAATAAAGGAAGTGACATCAAGTGTTTTCTGTCGTTGTTCAACTATCAAGATGACGCACGGTCCAATAAACATAAGAAACCAACCAGGTTGGTTACACAAATATAAACGTAAAAATGAAACGGCCATTACTTTTTGAAAACTAGAGACATTTTCGTGTGTTACAACAACAAACGCCGCACAATCGAATTTTTCTTTTTTAGAACGTAGTAAGTCGCATCCATTTTCACGCGCATTGTCGACAACCGTGTTCGAGGAGGGTTTACTGTACACTAAACAAGCATGACGTAGAAAACTCGACAGATTACTGCATTTGTCTTGCAAGTAAGATGTAGTTTTTACGTCTTCCGAAGACAAACGTAGGCTTATGTAAAGTCATTATTCAATTCCCTGAAATTCATGGCTAGCGGCTTTCAACAAAAGCGCATACCCAGTCATTTGATGTCCAGAAGGGCTAAGATGGATGGACAGTATTAAAATTGATATTAATAAGCAGGCTGTAACGGTGGCTGATGCTGGGATTCGGGGACGAGTTTTTCACTGAAGTTCTGAGTTTCGTAAAGGAAGTAAACTTGTTGACCAGCTGAACGACTGTCACTTTCTGAGGATAGTGCTGCAACTAGGACTGTTAAGCAGTCAATCGAGCCTTTCGTATAGGTGTATTGTGGAAGTTTGCATCAGTAGCGTGCATAGAACTTGACTATAAGAAATGCCAATGGGATCAGATAGTAAATTGACATTTTTTTTGTTTCAGATAGCTTTTTGTTTAAAGCAGTCCTGTCTTTCTTTTTTCTTTCTTTTTTTTCTTTCTATTTCTTTCTTTCTCTCTTAGTCCGACATCTTCCACCTACTCATTGCAGGTGTATAGGGTTATTGAAGAATAAAAAAACCAACTGGATGTCACTTATTTTATTGTACTTCTTATAGGCTGAACATGTTTCGGGCATTACTATGCCTATCATCAGGAGCTCGTGACTATGATGTTGATTACCACATTGGTCGTTACGGTCTATAAAGTTGGAGGGGTTTTCGTTAATGTAAATTTATGGTTGTGAGTGGTGTATGTTCGGTGTGAAGTTCTTTGTTGCACTGGATTACACTCGATGACACACACACACACACACACTTTCTCCCTCTCGGTAGGACACTTCTGCACGAGTAATGGTCCCGTCGCAGAGATCTCTACGTAACAACACACAACACTCACGAGAGACAGACATCCATGCCTCGGATGGGATTCGAACCCGCATTCCTAGCAAGCGAGCTTCCGCAGACCCATGCCTTACTTGTGGATAATTATGTCGCACACTGTGATGTATATAATTATAGGGCCTATTTTGTTTTTATTCTCTGACGGTCGAATTTGTTTCCAGTTTTTAATTGGCATGTGCCTCGTCGGATAAATAACAAAGATAGGCCCACTGCACGGAAAGAATTACCGGAATCGATCTATTCAAGCAGACAGTTTCTCATTAGATGTTTGTATTCGTGTCGCTTTCTGCACCAGGCGTCTGTTTATTAGACGTTATTTTGATGTTGGTTTACACTATACACTATGGGCCGTAGAAATGTTCCGAAATGGTCTTCTGCTTTAGGCAAATTTCACTTTCAAGGCACTTCTTTTAAAAGGTGTTTAAAAGGGGAGGGTGCGTAATAACGCTATTTGAAATAGCGCATCTGTCTGTAATGCAACTTTTGTGTGCCGTCCGAAGAAGATGTAGATATTGCGAAACTGACATTGTACTTTGTTTGTGTCAGTACTGTCCCATGCTGTCCGCACACATCCCCTTTTATTCTGGGTAACGATCATAGCGTTGGTGATTCACGCAGGCGCTGCAACAAAACAGGGGGTGACGTCAGTTCGAATCCGAGCGTAGTTGAATGGCGGGCAATTTACAGTTAGTGATCCGGTCGGCTAAATCGGACCTGTAAATGAAATGCTGGATTTGCATGTTTGTTCTTTCCTTTATTTTGTCTTTCTGTCATTCCTGTCTTGCTGCCTTCCTTCCATCCATTCATATTTTCATCTATCCAGTCTTGGTCTCCCTATTTATTCCTTTCTCGCTGCTTTACTTCCATTATCTCATCCTTGATTCCTTTTATCCCTCTTTCTTCAGTCCGTTGTTTTGTCTTTACCTCTTTGCTTTACCTGTGGAACGTCTCTTTTGTTTTTTTCATACATCGCCGCATGCTGGCTTCCTTTCTGTTTATCTAGCTTCCTGTTTCATTCTTTCTAATTTACTTACTTTGTCATTTCATGTTTGATTCCGTTTCGGTCTGTTCCTCGCTTTCTTCATTTATTTTCTCATTGTTTCCTTCCATCTCTTCCGATTAAAGGTGACAGTTGTGGCTTTCAGCACACTGTCACGGATTACGTCATTTACTGAATTCCGAGTTTAGGAGACAAACCGATCAAGAATAACCATCCTTTTCATTTTCAAACAAAACCGCTATTTTCTTGCGAGTCGTGAAGTTGGAACGGCTTAGATCCAGGGGATTCATTCGTTCGAAACGTGGGTCACCATTTACTGAGCTACACGTGACATCCCAGAAGGCCAGAATTCTAGTATTATCTCCTGTAATGGAACTTTTATTATGCCCCTTTTGCTTCTGACGCAGTGGCTTCGGGTTTTTAATATCATTTGGTCAATTCTGGAGTAAGTCACTGAAAGTGAAAGGTTTTTACTAGGAATATTTGTGATGGAATCGAACTGGTGCTGCACGTGTGGTGTCGGATTGTATTGCCACATGAATTGCTGCGACCGAGGCTGCTTTTGACGAGGAGTTAAAATAGCATCGAAGTGGTTACATTGCGTGCTGTAATACATTAATTCAGATTAGTTTTAAGGGACCGATGCATTTACAGGGGTAGACGGAGCACGAGTGACGTAACGTATCTGCGCGAGATGGATGCGCGATTTGCTAGCCCGAAAAGAAAACGACTCAGTTCTGTGCGCTGTATGCAGTCTGGGGTGTGCGTACTAGTAGCGACGTGACGGTTTAGTAACTTACATAGCTGCCTCGTGTAGCCAGCTGTCTACAATTCACGTGCTGGAGATATCGGAGTGTTAAACAGTGGTGAAAGAATTGGTGGTTCTGCGCGCACGTGTGTGTGGGGTGAAAACGGTTTTATCTGCAGGCGTGAGAATGGCACGCGTTTCAGTCAAGACGATTTTTGTTACGTCCTTGTTAGTGTGTCAGTTGGCTGCAAAAGGTAAGGTTACATTCAGCCGTTAAGTCTGTGGAGATACTGGTGCATGTAGCATTGTGAACACTCCTAATATAAGTAGGGAAACGAAGCACGTTCCTGTCAGATCCCACTATGGTGATTGATGATGACGCGGTTTGTTGACCGTTGAATGATTATGAAGTTTTTATTTGATCGACAGTATAAACGGCGGTTGTTTTGGTTGTTTTGTTGTATTCAGGAGAGAATGTTTGTTTCTGCTCGAGGTAGGGAGCAATTTATTTTGTTTGAGGTAGGGATCTCATTTATAAACATTATTTACGGAAGTTTGTTTTATTTAGTATTGTGAGCGAATTTATAAATATTATGTAGGTGAGTTCTTCTGTGGACTCCGATACAGCTGCATTGGGAGCATTTTATTTCCGCCGTTAGGTTACCGTGGAGGAATGACAGTTGTTGCACACAAACTACCCATAATCTGTCGTTACATGCCGCAGGTTGATGTAGCATACTTGTATTCGGGAGCTGCCAGGTTCGGATCTGAGCTAGATTACCAGGTATCAAGAGATTAATTTTTCCCTTTACCGTAATTATCCTCAGTTTGCAGGCGAATGCTAGGACAAGTATGTGATAGACCACGACCGGCCGCTTCCCAGGTCTTACTGACTGCGTGTTATTACTTATTTTCGAACCCCTTTTCGCCTGTGGAGATGATTTTAACGTTGTAACATGATTAATCCAATAATGCAGTCGTTTATTTTTGGTCCGTCAATGGTTAAATCGTGTGACGTTTTTTCGTGCGCTGATTAGCTTCCAACATGTTGTTTTGGTGACGATGAAGGTGCTTTCACTGCCGGAATGTGTAATGGACTTCGAAGAACGAAAATTAAATAAACAAATGTTGCTTTTTGCCGAACCAAATTTGGGGGAGGCGTTACGATCACATCTAAACTTTCCCGACAATATGGTCGGGGATTCGAACCCCCAGAATTAAAACACGACTCACTTCATCATACGTAAGAACGTTACAAATAAAAGTGGTAACAGCTGATATCGTCTGAATTCTTGCTACGCCTAGAAGAAGATGGCAAGATTTAATATAGCTTAAAAGTGCATGGCGAAGAGTAGGAGAATAATGGGACTCCTCGAAGAGGATTTTGAGGCCGGTGCAGTATCAAGTGGCTTCTCTTTTTTAAAAAAAAAAGAGAACAACATAGTTTGCCTTCCATTTCACATAAAATGCACTGGCATTGGCTGATAAGCTTGGGAGTGTGCAGAAGACGCTGAAACAGCGAATGTCGCAAATAGGCTATGTCGCAAGTCTGCATGGTATGCTTGGGGTGAAAAGTGTGGCACCTAGAGCGTGCCTGGCCAACACTGTGCGGCCTGCTGTGATGTCGGAAAGTATCAGCTTGTGCGGCCCGCACGTTGCAACACTTGGACATACAGACAGTTACAACGCCCGCCAGTGCTTCTATCATCGTCAAACGTTCGATTTGTAAAGCAGTACTAGGTGTCGCGGGGACTGAACAGGGTTTGAATCTGGAGCTCTTTCTCATCTTTCCGCCTAGAGGAACCCTAGATTGATGGTAACAAGATCTGAATTCGAATTGTATTTTTAATACTCATTATTATGCCTGAAATGTTGCAACAAACGTGTAACGAACCTAGAATTGTTAATTGCCGAACTCAGGTTTGGAACATACTGCAATCGAAACATAAGAGGCATACTGTGTTCACCAGACGCCGTACGTGAGGTGAACAGGGGTCAACGCAGGTCGACCTGTAAAGACCATTCCTGCGAGCGAAACGCATAACTGGAATCTGAAAACTGTGCCGTATGAGCGTTCAACTGGGAGTGAGCAGCACTTGCGTGTTGATTGTATAATCTGTCTGCTGTTGGTCATATTTCGTCACGCTGAAAGTTGTAACTGTTTGAGAGGACTGTTTATTAACGCAGTAGTAGTTTGTGTTTCGGTAGGACTTAACGATGTTTGAAGAAATGTCTGTCGCGTCAGGTTATGTACAGTTAATGAAAACACCACAAATGTATGGTTACGAGGTTACTTTGAAAACCTGAAAGGAAGAGATCACTTAAGAGTCGAAAGAGTACGTCAGATGGTTATATTAAAAAAGGTTTTATGGAAATGGAGTGGGAGTATTTGGACTGGATTTGTGTGACTCAGGATCAGATGGAAGGCACATGTGAACAAGGTAATGAACGGCCGAGTTACCAAAGGGGGGGGGGGGAACTTACCGATTAGCTGAGGGAGTATTAGCTGCTCAAGAAGGGCCATAGACGTGGGAAGGCCAGGTCAGGAACTGACGACGGTGAATGTGTTATAAGCTATTTAGTTACTTGCAGTTTAAGAGGGCTGCTTACCGCAAGAACCTGACGTTTGTCGGCGCAGCACTTAGTGTTTCAGTATTATTATTATTACTGTCGTATTTTATTTGACCACCCTGTCAGAAATTCGAACTGTAAGGCGTCAAAACGTTGAATGATGAGAAGTGAACAGGAAAGACGTGGCCGTAAGCCGTTGTGGTCGGACTGGATGTAGACTGGCATTTGGTTAGAGGGACTGGAGGAAACCACGGGTATGTCAGTCAGGATAGACGGTTCCCAGTCGAGATTCGAAGTGGGTACGTACTGAATATCATTCGGAAGCTGTACCTGGCTGAGTGAAATTAATGAAGCGGGAAGGAGGAAGAGAAGGAGAGAGATGACAGTATAGACGATAAGTTTGTCGATTAAGAATGGTAACAGGGATATGAGGAATGTAAAGAGGCCTTTCTTGACAACCAAAACAAGCCCTTCTCGAAAACAAAATTAACTGACATTAGTAAAGAACAGACAGGAATGCCTAAGTGACCTTTAAACATTCGGATACTAAGATCAGAGGTGGCTGGTGTTCATGGAAAAATGTAACGTGGAATTGTACGTTGGTTTGTAGGAGGGTAGACCCAGCCCAGGCTACCCCCTCCTGTTTAAAAAGTGTTTAACGATGCTATGAATTACTGAGATTACGTGGTGTCGGTCATAGGTGCACGAGTTTCCAGCGTTAGTCAAATGATACTGACAGGGAAAAACCGAAGTACACAGATAAAACCCTGTCCAATTACCACGTTGTCCACCACAAATCCTACGTGGACTGGTCTGTAAATGAACCTTGGCCTCCGCGGAGAGAGGCCGGAGAGTAGTTATTCGTACTCGCGGCTCACTACGTGCTGGACGTTCCAGGGATCGAATCCTTGTGGGGGCAAGGTGTTCAGCACCCGTCCAGACCGGCCCTGGGCTTCACTCAACATCCTGTTCAATGGGCACCGGGTCTCTTCCTCGGAGATAAAGGGGGCGGGGCGTGGGATTGACCCCCCCCCATCTAGCTTCCCCTTCTGGGCCTTCATGGGCTGTTCTAGGGAGATCTGTATCTCTTATGGTGGTCGCGAATTCTATAAACGGCCATGGAATTTTATGCAGCCTTCTAACAGATTCCATTACTCTTGGTACCGCTAAATACCGTAGTGTCGTGACGTAACATATGTAAGGTGGATTCCATTAATTTTGGCACTGTTGACAGCTTACATTAACCTTACCGCTGTAAGGTGTCATCGTATTTGTGACGTAACATGATGGAGTTAATGCCTTTTGTATATAACCTGAACCGGTTTTCCTTGTGCTTCTTCCCTGTCAGCTGATCGGTATTGTGTCTGCAAAACCACATACACTGGCATTAACAGCGGCTTGCTGGAGTCTGTGACGGCCCTCTGATCAGCCAGCGTACACTGGGATGAATTTTGAGGTCCCTTCGTCGTCAGATGAGCCCACATATTTACGAAAATTAGGCGTGGGTGAAGCTGGTTTTTAACTGAAGGCAGAACTCGGTTGTAGTATTTAACTGTGCACCCTGTCAGCAGGTATCGTTAAAATAAACTTTGTACCTGCAGTATACCAAAACGTGACATGAGGATCTGGCTTGATAAAGAGGGAAGTGTACTGAGTGTAGACATTAAAATAAACATCGTGCGAAGTAATATAAACAAATTCAAGCCTGTCTGTCAAATAAGCCGGAGAGTGTATGAATACATCTGCGAAAAAATCACTTACGCCATGGATGAAGAGGATTGATTGGCTTCGTCTGTGAACGCGTACAAGAATTGAGCAGCATAACGTCCAGTACTCCTTGGTGCTGTTCGTGACGTGATTACAGATTGTGGATGAATAGGCAGTGCCGGCGATATAGGTGGCGGTGAGTTGGACGGTTTGAGAACTACAGTGAAGTGACAGGAGAGCGTCATGTACGTGGTGTGCTTTTGTAGTTTACGGTATACACAGGTGGGTTGGGCCGGCGACTCGCTACGGTCAGGATGGTCTGGGGATCGAATCCCGGTGGAGGCGAGATTTTCTGCACCCGTCCAGACCGGCCCTGGGGTCTACTTAGCCTTCTATACATAGGGTACCCGGTCCTTCCCGGGGGTAAAGCGGCCGGGGCATGGAGTTGACAACACACCCGCATCTTATGCCGAGGTTAAAGAAAGAGTAGAGCTGTACCTCGTCTCCCTCACTGGGCCTTCGTGGCAGGTTGTAGGGTGAACTTTACATTTACCTTTTATACACAGGTGGGTGGTGTATGTTTTTAGTTTACTATGTGGATGGTGCATGTTTTTAGTTATACGCAGGTGGGTGGTGTATGTTTTTAGTTTAGCATATACACACATGTAACAGCTGTCAGTCTCTCACTCCGTGACGTCACCCGCACCTCGGTGTCGAATTTACAAAAAGTTGTAAACAGACCTGCGTTTATTTATTTCCATTGTGGAGGGGGGGGGGGTGGTGTTGAAGTGGTTTCAGTACTTCATATGGCGCATTTGCTGGGTAGTTATCTGTACGCTTGTATGCGAACAGTAGTGTACCGTATTCATTGTTCAGAATACCTCCCAAAGCATGCTGCTGATTAGGATGGACAGACATACGCGACTTGTGTTTATTTCTAGGATTAACCGCAGAGTGATGTACTGTAGTTAGTGCCGTGCAGCAGCTCCACGCAGAATGTGTCAGTGGTGTGTATAAACACTGAATGCATCCAGCCAGCAGTTGGATGTTGCCGGTTTGTTCCATTCTGTCCAGGCTACCGACTTCTGACGAACTTCACTTCATAGGTTATAATTACATTGTTTTTCCGTGTTCAGACATCGAGAAGGACTGATGATTAATGTAGTTCGCTCGATACTGGCTGCTGCCCATCAGTACAGTTCAGCAATAGCTTTCGGTCGTGCTTTGCTAACGTAATATTTTGATAATCCGATATTTTTAGTTCATCATAATTCACGTAGAGTTTACTTAGCTTTCTGTTCGGATATAAGTGGTGTATGAAAGATTTAAAGCTGCAGTAATGACAAGTGTGCAGGGTAGTTATGTGTGACGCAGTGTTATGCCTGCTGATATACCTGTTAGATGTGTTGGGTTCGTACGAATAATTGATGACTATCAAACGTTTCTTTTGTATCCTAACCAGTAACAATATTTCTTGAGGCTGTCTGCAAATCGCCGTGAAATAACCTGCTGTGTGGCCTTAAGGCACATGGGTACGGGGAAGAGCTTCGCGTGTGTGTCTGATGGCTGAACCCAGCGAGACATCCTTGTAATGTACGTGAGGCATGGAGTGGCAGTAAACGCACTTTCCACATATCCATACTCCTTAATATTTTATACTCTGAGTATGCATGTAGCCAGTATGTCTTAATGATTGAGAAAAAATTGTGGATTGGTAAAGGAAAGGAAGAATCAGTATAGAACTTGACATTGAAATAAACGTGGACGATATTGAGGTCAAGGGTGACCGGTATTTGTGATCGAGACATCTTGCTCGTAACATGGGTCTGATTAAAGGTCTGATGCTTAGGCAGAGGGTGTGTAGAAATAATCTGTATGCGGGCCGATTGACCTCTTAAAGCACAGTGGTAACTGTATGAACCGTATGCTGCAACACCAGAAGCGTCGCATTTGCCCACGCACTGTATTTATTCGTTTCGTATTCTCACAAATACAGATTACTCCCCTAACAGCATGAATCTGGTGATCTTTGTATTGGTTCGGACTGCTCGCGGCATGACGAACAAGACACAAGGATTTAAATGTGTTATGTCTGTATACAGTTGACCTAGTCTGAGACTCTTGACTGCACTTCAGTACGCTTCACGTTATGCTGTGTGAGATGCAACACGGCAGATATTGGTTTGACACGAGGGGGAAGGATTGGCATTCAGAGGACCGTGCATCGTGATATATTCGTATAATAAAAAGCCAAAAGGTGCACTATTTCTCAATTTTATTTTGGTAAAGAACTCTACATGTTTCGGACAGACTTATTGCCCATCATCAAGAGCCTTAATACAGTATTCACAGCAATTGGTATATGTCATACTAGTTATGTTGACTGTCTGCTAGTGAGATCGGGATGGAACTAGCTAGCAGACAGTCAGCGTAACTAGTATGGCAAATACCAGTTGCTGTGAATACTGTATTGAGACTCCTGATGATGGGCAGTAAGTCTGTCCGAAACATGTAGAGTTCTTACCAAAATAAAGTTGAGAAACAGTGCATCTTGTTGACTTTTATTATAGGAGGGGGAAGGGTGTTTAGTTGATTAAACGCTGTGGATGCCAAGTGTAAGGATTTGGGTTCTGTTCGGGTATGTGACGGTGCACGAGCAAGACTGCTACGAGGCCAGGTATTTGAAATTTCAGGCTAATAAGCCTGAATTAGCCTGAAATTTCAAATACCTGTGGTAGTTACGTAATTTTATAAATAGGTACATAAGACCGGACTGTTACTGTAACAAGAAAATTGAAAAGATGACTCGTAGCTGAAGTGAAGGTGGATGATAGACCGGGGTGTAAGGTTTGAAGTTTGCCGTGTTTCTTGCGTACAAATGCGAAGCACGAGTAAAAGTATTTTATGAAGGTGGCAGCAGCCTCCTCTTGAGCGGATACCGGGAACTGTTTCCGGAGGCGGTAAAGCGGGCGGGGCGTGAAATTCATTACCACCATCCAACGCCGAGTTTAAGAATGATTTGAGCTATGTGTCCACTCCCTCACATACATTAGTGACATCTCTATTTTACAAGCAAGATTGTAAATTATATCCATATCCGTTGCTTATTGTAGTCTGTCAGTTCCAATGGCGATCCAGCGTGCCGAAAGGAACATCCTTGCCTCATGCACGGAGGTACAGAGACTAGAGGAACGCTGCGCAAAAACTCCATTGCGTAATGTCCGTACTTAGAGGCTTTTGTTTCAGCTCTTATATATCATAACCTTAACTCTGCAACTACTGTACCGTAGCTCTTGAATAGCTGACAGACATTCAGCTGGTCAGTAAATTCCCCAACTATCGTGTAACCCGAAGGCTCATTAAGATGTTCACTGGCAGACCACTCCTAGGTACCTCCTGTCCCAACCCTCGTATTACGTTTCTTTAAATATTTGTTTAGTAGCCTACTGTCTTCCTCTCTTCGCCTAGATCGGCAAAGTGGCCCCCCTCCCCACAGGTTTTCCATCAGAATTTTGATATTAATTTCCTGCATGCCCCATGTGAACTACCAGGTGCGTCCATCTCATCTTTGTCAATTTGTTTCATCATGACATTTTGAGAAACGCGTGAAGTTACTCATGTATCTGTATCCTTTTGCTAGTTCCTCTGGTTATTTACAACACAGGTGAAAATTATGATTGATCACAGTTCCAGTGACTTTAAATTTACTGCTCTGAGGGCTGGGAATGCACTGCCTTAGGCCTGTCTGTAAACACTGCAAACACTGTAAAAAGGTTTGATTTCTTCCTAAGGTTTTTCTGCATGCTATGAAGTCCGCAACAATGCGGCAGAAAATTTTAATTACATCGTTAAACATATTTGTATTGCAGTCTGGACAGGAAAGATATTTCTTTTAGAGGTGTTCTTTGTTTTCCTTCTGTCCGCATTCTCTCCTACAGTTTATTTCACGCCAAGGTTTAAACGTACTTTTAATTATCCATTGCTTGTCTGTATGTGTGTCCTTGTTGTGTATTGTACTCTTCAAAAATAAGCTGTATGGGAATTCGTGTCCGAGCGATTGTCATCTTTACAGCGTTGAGGTAAATCTTGGCGGCTGCAGATTGAAAGATGATCGCTGGACTGAAGTATCTGTGAAATGACCATGGCGAATAGCAGAGAACACCGATTTCTTTGAAGAGGGAGTAGAAAAGCACTTTGTATCAGGGACTGTGTGGAAATGCAGCGGAATAGAAGGGCAGTTTAGTGTGAACCGTACATTAGAGACGAATATGGCCCAAAATATGTGCGCTGTAATCTGATTCTCAAAATCGCGTGTCCGATTGCGGTAATGATATGGGGCCTACGTAATGAGTCGGTATGTAGTTTTATATCCTGCTTTCTTAAGTTTTTCGAAGTTCATATTGTTTATAGCGCTTCGTTTTAAAATTATCCAGATTCCTTTCTTTTCTTTCTTTTTTCCCGACGTTGGAGAACACAATGTAACAACACTGCAAAAGTTTCTGTGCTGTGCACCAACCAATTATTCCCGTCACACTGCCCACCCAGACTGCAGTAGTACGTTCGTACGTTCGCTTATGGTTTTAAGGCTTGTAAATAAAATATACCTACCTAACCAAGCATCTAACCGCTTACTTATCTGTCATAGTGACAGATCCCGCAGTCTCAGCGCCGCTAATTACCATGTCCCTCGTCGGACGCGATGCTCAAACGGTTCCCAACACCCCACTTATCGTGAGATCCACCTTAATGACGTTATAAACAGTCTGTTGGACAATGAAAAAGACCATTTTCCGAGAACCTTTTACTCCGCAAATGCAAACGAAATCGACAAGAGATGTGTGGGCTATTCTTTAAACATTAAGCAGTCGGTCGTCTCTAGTTCTCGTCTCTTCTAATGTTATTTCAACTGCGTCCTGTTAGTCACAGGCCTCCTTTCTTCCAAGTGTAAGGCGTATTCCAGTCTCTTTCAAGTTACTATCTCGTGGTTATCGTATCGGAACGGTGACAGTTTGTGAATGTCACCGAAGTAGGTGATTTGTGTGTGGTCCAGGTTATCAAGGATGTTGAAACTGGAGGGACATGGGTGCATGGAAACCATGAAAAACGTACAGAAAGTTTTAACCGCATGACGCCGGATGTGACCACCTACTAGACATAAGCATTGAGAGAGGAATGTATGAAAATGTATCTTGATAGTTTATGGTGTGCGTGGACTGGTTCCGACTGATTGGATAGTTTTAGTGGCATATCTTTGTGTGCAAGGCAGTTGACATTTACTTGCCTAAAACCGGGGACTACCTGGACAAGTGTAGGGACTATGAACTTTCATTAAGGCTGCGTACACTGAAGGTGATAACGTTGATTTGAGTAGACAGTCAAAACACTCAGAACGTAA
>Ga0123353_10010761_pt1 | contig 12797 bp, 4 predicted proteins | sample TergutLab28metaG_3_FD_92763 | JGI IMG/M metagenome (GOLD analysis project Ga0123353, IMG submission 92763) | Labiotermes labralis P3 segment gut microbial communities from Petit-Saut dam, French Guiana - Lab288 P3 | ecosystem: Host-associated > Arthropoda: Insects > Digestive system > Gut ...
AGCAACTATTATAATTTTAAACGATTTTAACTGTTTAACAATTTTATAATAATTTGTGTGCATTAGTTGGACAAATAAAGGACTTAATTGTAACAGTAAAGTTGCCTTCGCTGTCTATTAGGCATCACTTCCTCAAAGCTTATGAAAAGAAGAGGTAAACCTCAACGTACTCCTAAGACGGAGACGAGTGACCAGCCTTAAACATTTGTTGATTCAGCCCTATGGAAAAAAACTCCAGTTCCTCTTCGCTCCTGCACGTCATTTTTAAACTGCAACAAAATGAAGTACAGTTGAACTCAGGTATTACGATATCGGTTTAAGCGCGACGCAAATTGTTCAGTCGCTTTCATGACGAGATAACCGAGTTCGACTCTATATGGAATTCATTCTGATATCTATGTAAACAAATCAAACTTTTGGGTAGATTATGTGTGACGTATCGAAAAGATTCATTCTACAATCACCTTATATCACAATTCTAAACAGTCAGTTATCAATTTAAGCAGAATTATTCTAGAAGAGAAACTTCGGCTTCTCTCCTACTTTTCTTGAAGTGGGTTTAACCTACTCAAAACTTTGTAGCAATTTAAGCTGAAAACCCTTTTACAACAGAAGCATTATTTTTGTTCGGTATACACAGGGTGTCTATAAAGGTATGAGCTTTATCTTCACGTGAGAAATAACTGCCCTTGTTGAGATCAGTGTCTTATGAGGTGTGAGTCCAGTTATTTGGCGCAGACGTTCCAAATTTTAGGAGGAACCCTGCCTTCATTGTTAGGGCACAACAGTGTAATGAACCTTCCCCACCATAATTTGTTACTATGTTCAAAACATTTTAGTCTTTTCTATATTTGTATACAAACTATAATACGCAACGCAATATAATGCCTCACGGAAGAGGCACTTATCTACGCCAGAGAGTGATCAGTGAAGAAGTGGCTGTATTGTTAGAAGTTCTTCAAGTGAAGCGACGAATTTTACTTTGCAAGCTCTTGTAGGTTTATATTGAGGACTGGATAAGGAAAAAAATTCTTTGCCTTTTGTTTTACAGAATATTGAGCGTGCTGCATAAGAATTTATTACAATAGTCAGCGCATACCGTCTCTTTCGTACGTGACTGTGACGTAGTAGCAGGGATGCTTCTTGTGATGTAGGTATGATTCTTGTTAAGGAAAGTTACACGAAAGATTAGGGTCGATAGTTTCGAATCAGAATAACACAAGGAACTGTGACAAGAAATGTTAATGCCATAACCAATCAAAATATCCATTACTTTGGGTAAAGGCAGTCTATCCCACTTAAGTTTTATATTGTATTTTATATAATTGTAATGCTACATGTTTCGGCTTAAGTAAACAAAGCTATCATCAGGCAAAATTATAGTATCAAAGGAAAAAAATCCTATAAATTGTTCGTGGTGGTATGTATAGACTGAAGTTTTCCGTGATTTTCCTCAGTTGTAAGGCGAATGCCAGGGTATTCGATACAAAGTCGGGGCACGGCCCGCACTTCCCTCCAGCAGGCGTGGCTGTTTCACCTAAGAGCCTGATAAACGTCGCGTAACACCAGTATGCGACAGAGCCAGTCTGGGCTCGGAACCCAGACAACCAACCAACCAAAGTTTAACACTCCCATTCTTTGTCCAGGGCACCCTAGGCTCTAGTCTTTGGCAAGATCAGTCAAAGTCCTCAGCCTGACTTCAAAATCGTTAGCGTTAGCATAATCCCCTGTTAGAGTTTAGGTGTCTGTTACTGAGCCCAGCTATGCGGTCAGGCTTGGCTTAGGTGGTATGTATAGTGAGATCTTAAATTTACATTTTTAGTGAGATGGGATGAGATCAGTCGAATTCATTAGAGATTTTCGAGCAGATACATTTTCCACATGAGCCAAAATTTAAGCCAAAATATATTGCTTTAAAGTTACGTAGTAATATACCCCTTACTCTTCATACCTTATTCACAGCTGGATTGTCTCTCCTAAAGATATCCATTACATTGTAGAGAGGTGCAAATGCCGAAATTCTGAGTGTAATAGCTTCTTATATAACCGATAACCCAGGCAGACATTTTTCATTGATGTAATCGTGTCGGCTGCACTTTGGCCCTAGGGTCGATTCAGCCCCTAACAGAAATGAGAACCAGGAATATTTCCTGGGAGGTAAAGGCGGCTGGTGTTCAGGGCTGTAAACTTTACCAATTCATGGGCAGATTATTTTGAAATCTGGGCGCTTCGACATCCTGGATCCTTCAGGACCTGTCCAGGCGTGTAGAGAAATTGTATTATCTTTTGTCTTTACCAGTCAGATGTTTCTTCGGCGGGATTAGACGAGAGTTAACTTGTTTTTTGCTTCTGTTTCTAGCTTTTAAATTTGCAAAAAGTTAGAGGCGTTTGTAAGTTTGCATTCCTGAAACGCCCATTCAACTACCGCACACGACCTACTTAATAACAGCTACTTTCTAACAAATCACTTTCCACCACCCAGTTTTATTGACACAGACGTAACTACCCTCCCAAGAAACGCGAAAGTGTTTGTTAGGGATGCTACAGTCAGTGGACCTAACATAAAAAGCACATGAATCTACAGGTCGTTGGTTGAGTAGTTTCGTTTTTATTACAATTTTTCCATATTCGTATTATACACACTAGTCAAGCGAAGTCAATACAATTGTAGAATCGGCATCTGAAGTAAATTTGAAGTTTGTGACGGAACTTTTCAATGTTGTGTTTTGCTCGTTTTTTACATTTTTAATTCGTATGAAGTAGCATGAGGTCTGTCTTCACAGGAATATTCGTATATGTGTGGCAGGGACATTTCTCGGTAGTAGTTCATTACGACGCAACAAAAGAATCCACTCTCTACTCTCTTGTTATAGTCCTATATACGTATGTATAACTTCACTGTGGTTGATTACCATCGCTGAGTTCATTGTTGGCATTTAATGTAATTTATCAATCTTTTGGCACACCTTAACCTTAAGTCACTCGTATATATATACAGGGTGATTAATGGTTTATGGAAATTACTGCAGTAGATGATTTCCTAGGTCTTTGTGATTTAGAAAGTTAGTACAAACACGTGTCCGATTGTGGACGGTTACAGATTTATGGCCGCTTGAAGCTTAGAATAGATGGTAAGGATTACTGACATAAATGGCACAAACAATAATGAGCGCCATACTTAATACAAATTGAAAGTATGATTGTAATTTAACTTCATGAAATTGACTTCAGTTTAAAGAGGAGTGTGTTTTAAGCAGGTTTTCGAAAATGCCACCGCCGGCCGCCACCCACTTTGCCGTTCGGTTGTGAACAGCGCGAGTTGCGAGTTGCGAATTTCGAGTTGCAGTTTCCTTTCCCAGCCGGTTGAAGGTCGCGTATTGTCACTTGCGACACGCGGTTCACAGGACGACGTTTATGACAATTAATAAAACACCGTAACACCCTAACAATTGGGAACAGCACCCATATTAATATTAACTTGTTTGATCATAAAGACTAAAGAAATCATAACCAGCATTAAAGTTCACAAGTCACCAATCACCCTGTATGTGTATATATACATAAGTTGAATGAAAAAGTCCACACCGAACAACCAAAGTATTCCCTGGCTAACAAAATCCACATCCCCACAGAAATTCAACTCTCCAATCTTCCATAAAAAAGTCACATTTCAAACGTCGGCTCCCTCCCCCCCCCCCAGTCTGAAATCTTGAAATTTCAAATTGTTATTTTTAAACTGATTGGTTGTTCGCTTCCTAACCTACTGCACTCTCACACATCTCATCCTGTGTTCAAAAACTCTACCTTTGTTGCACGCATTTGGGTGACAGGTTTTCCTTTCTACCATAAACGTTCATGGAGACCACGTGGGCGGTAACATTACCGGTGGCTCGACGTGCCATTAACGGAGTAACTGCTGCAGTAATTGTTGACAAAATTACATGAAATCATATCCATGCATATATTAATACACTTCGTCAAAGCTCTGAGCCATACCAGTCTTATGCGGTTTTGTTTGTTACTGTTTATATGTAACTCTACTGCACATGCGGGTGACTTTGTTAGATTATTAAAAGGAACACTTGAAACTTTAAGTCTAGTGTATATCTTTTCGCGCTCCCTATAATAGTAACAAAATTACAGAAATGAGATATTAATAAAAATTCAGTTATCTTCGCCAATGTAGCATATAAAATAGTTACATTCCTTATAATATATTAGGGAATATAATGATGTATAATATGGTAGAGAATATAATGATGTATAAATTAACGCATAATCAGGAGTACACAATCGAAATTTTATGTTACGAAGAGTACCAAGGTAAAAATATATACAATTGTGGGGCCCATTTTGACGTGTGTTGCTTGTGCTAGAGCAAATACCAAACGAGGGAAAAATTATCACAACCAGTTCAGTTGACCGTATTGAATAAACGGTGATAGAGTAGGAGTGTCCACGTAATGAGCCAAAATTCTTCCTAAGCTTTTCAACCGTGATAACGCGAAACTCGGTCACATTATGTTAAGCTGACATAGACACCATTTGACGAAGACATCGCTCTCCTTTTCTCCCTCAATTATGTGTCTTTGCCTGGGTAATATGGAGGTTTCTCTGGATTATAGACGTTTACGGTGCAAACCCTTAGATCATGAGAAACATGTTTGTTCTCGGGGATGTTACAAAATGTGTTTATGACAAGCAAGGAACATAAGTCGAAACGTCGCTGAGTGATTGGTCAAGTTTGTAGCAGTAGTAATTGCTTGTCATGCAGGAGAAACACTTTGAAGTACATTGTAACTGGGATTGTCTAACATGAAGTCCCTTACTAAAGAGAATGCAGTTGACTTGCAAAGCATTGATAGATTCTTGACACCAGCCATGATGGTCGGGGAAATCTTAGAGATTCTAAAAAAAAAATGTGACTCTTTGTGACGGTATGAAGTAATTTTTAGATAAATACCGGTAGTAATTTGCTAGATGTTTCTGTTTTAACAAAACTAAAGTCAAATTTATGCACAAGTCTGACAATACAGAATAGAGACTGTGTTACGTCACACGCACAGAACACACCAGAAATTAATACAATATATTATTAACTGACAATACATAGATTAGTAATTACAAAAAAAGAAAGGGACGGTTAATACTTCCCATAGAAAACCACTCCCGAGATCAACTGCAAAATCCACGGTCAATAAAATATCTTGCGCTCAGGCTGCTTATGTTATACATTAGTCACTTTACAAGTAAATACAAAGAAATACATCTCAGCAAGAATGAACTCGTTTTTTAAATAATCGTATCGAATCAAAGTACAAAAAGAAATAAAAATGAAGCAAACACGTCCAAACTCACCAAAAGCTGCAATAATAAGTTGAGCCCTTAAGCATCAACGCCATTTCAAACTTTAAAATAACAATAGGTGTATGCATTTGAAAACTCTGCCAGTTATCACGGAAAACTCGGGAGAGTAGATGAGAATTAATTGATCAAATCGCCCGGAATTCCCTTCAGGCAAACAAAATTCGGAAAAAGAGCTGCAGTAAAATTAAAGGCAAACAGAACTAAAAGTCTCGAGCCAGTACAATCATGTGTATAATTTTACCTGTGTATTTTTCTACACATTATCTGCACAACAACATTCGCGAATAATAAAAAAATTTATTTCATTGCGAAGTTCAAAATATAGGCTGATGTGTCTCAATTTTTAGGCGCTTTCGCAAAATTGAGAAAAGTGATTATTAGCTTCGTCGTATATTTCTGTCCATCCGTGTGTCTGTCCGTCCGTCCGCATGCTACAACTCGGCTCCCACTGGACGGATTTTCATTGAATTTGATATTTGATTATCTTTCGAAAATGTATTGAGAAAATCGAAGATTTATTAAAATCTGACAAGAATAACGGGCACTTTCCATAGAGGCCAATAGAAATTTTTGATCGTACCTCGCTCAATTGTTCTCAAAATGACAAAATTTTCAGACAATATTTGTACAGAAAATCAAAACATTTCATTTTCAATAACATTTTTCTGGGAAATCATTTTTTTAATGAAATAAGGTGAAAAGATTTGTAGAGTTTTGCAGTCCACAGATAACAATACGGCGCATGAGTATTACATGTTGGATAAAAAAAGTCTAAGGACACGCACTCAGAATATGTAACACTTATTACTTTTACACTGTAACAGTATTTGCACTAACGCACCTGAATGTTATGTTAAACGTACATTGCCTGTATTGTTGATATTCTCTACGAAGAGATATAGAAGTGAAACGTACGTCTTTATAAGTAAACAGCTCGTAAGGTTTTAAACATTTTTGGCTTCCTATCTCGGCCTTACCAGTGACAGAATTAAAGAACTTTCTCATTTCAAATATCTCTTTCGGCAACACAACACTTTGTAGCTCCCAAGAGAGTGAGTTTTCCCTAAAACGTTCTCACATTTCTGCTACAATTCACTGCATCACATCACACATGACAATAGTCTCAGCAGTCACCACCTTCAGAACCTCAAGTCTAAAGAAAGGAAATCTCGTCCTGCCTAGCCAAATGTAATTTTATCCGAGACCTCCCTCAGAGTGACTCCTCGCCCTGAGGTTCGTTTAGGTTAAATCTTTGATCGTGAGATTAGGGAACATAATTTTAACAGAGACTGGATTATGGACCACAACTTTGGTCATTCTTAGAAGAAAGAACTAGCACTTTACTCGCTAAAAGCAAGATTACTTTATATAATTGTAGGCCGAGTTTGTTCTGGAAAGAGGGTGAGTTACGGCGCCTCGTATATACGCTGAATTCAACTCGGTGGGAAGATCCTTGCTTTGTGGCTTGGTAACTATATTATTGTATCTTATAGAGTCCTGTGTGATTGTCTACACAGTCCAACACCTCACACATCTAATCTCGTGGACTAATGGGGAGCAGTCTTTTGTGTTTGGAGGATTCTGAGTTCACATCGCGCCCTAAAGTATGTTTATGTTTACTGAGATTTTTGCAGTTTGTCTCAATTTATCGAAATCATTACGATGATCATACTTCAGATCACGTCACGATCGCTTCCTTCTATTCCTTTACAAATTATTATTCACCAATCAGCAAACCATTCGATGTTCTAAGGTGCAGGAAAAAGAAATTCACCCATAAATTCCTCTAGGTTTTTTTTTTTAAGAAAGTCGAAAAACCTGTACAAAATATGACCTGAGATGTTTAGATTTCCAGATGGATTCTACAAGTCAGCGTCATATAATGTAACACACTTCTCAACAAAGTCACGTTTGCCAACTCTGAGCCCAAAATTTGGGTTGACTTGAGACAAACAAAGTGTAATAGGGCTCAGTTGTGATCGAATGCACACATGATTAATATTACATGATGTGAACATTCGGGGTTGAATGTAAATTCCCTGGTACTGAAGCATGGAATTTCGCACTGCATTTTCTTGGTCCGTGACGTCCAGAGAGTAAAGTGCTTCAGAAACAGAAGCAGAACTTTTTGAAACAGAACTGTAACACCTAAAACACTTGTGAAAACAAGTCGCCTACAGAATGCAAGAACAGCAGATTTTCAGTAGGCAATTGTCATAATTGCAACTGTGGAAAAAGAGACGTGGAGAATCTCGTGAGAGATCTCACGAGAAATGGGGATATCGTAAATGAGGATCCTCAAAGTTTTGTAAAGATAAATTTTATCCTTGGCTCTACACACATTGTTTCCAGACCATCGTCCTTTTCACATCTATAACTACGAGGCGTCCTTGGTGTAATAGACTGATACATTGTACCGTTTGACGTTGAGGGGTTACTTGAGAACTAAAGTCGAATAACAGACGTGGTATAGGATTTAGATTCACTGTTTTAAAAAGAGGAATCACAATATGGACAGCTTGTGCGTGAATCTTTGTTCGTTGTGTAATGTATTTCCTGACGGTTTCGTTAAACGAATCATAAAAGAAAAAGTTACAAAAATAAGTACACACAAACACAAGACTATGAGTGTTTACATGTTGAAATGATACAGTAACATTGTTCAGAATATAGCCTTTTTTTGGTGTTCACGATTAAGACCACGACATATTTTAGTGCAGGTATTAGGTCAATGAGAGTAAAATGTCTTCCGAATATGGAGTAGAAATTGGAATGATTTTACCAGAATGTCAATTAATTGTTGTGTGCAACGTTAGGTCACTTGTTTCTCCTGGTGTAACTTGCATCAACATACATAGTATATCACACCAGGTACTGACACACAAAACACTACATGACTAGAACTTGTGTATTTTACAGCATAAAATGGATCAAATTATATATTATATTTTTATTTATTTCCAGAAAAATAAAACATCAGGTTGTCGCCTACGACATTATTGATTATATTTTGAAAGTCCACAACACCACAGATTTCTTCGGGTGCGTTTAAACTTAGAGCGGGCGACGAAATATTCGTGTGAAACTGTCCTTAAATTTGGTGTGGACTGATGATGTGCAGGCTAATAATGTGGACCGATGATGTGCAGGCTAATAATATGGACTGATGATATGCAGGCTAATAATGTGGACTGATGATGTGCAGGCTAATAATAAAGATGATGAGCTAACTGACGATGTACTTTCATTTGTATTCTAAAGTCTAATGATTAAATTTCTAGGTCTTTAATTCCATAAACCTATATTACCACTTAGAATATTTCGAAATAATGTGATGTCAAAATAAAAAGACTTTTAGGGTTTTTATCTTTGCACCGTACATTCTAAAATCTATGCAGTTCACACAACAACAAATGCACTGTTTATTACACTTGGAAAGGTTTTAAAATTTGCATTAAAATATACATTAATATCGCTTCTACATGTTTCGGTCTACGACCATCATCAGGAAACTTGTACTGCACTTGGCTGAAGGTATATATATGTTAAAACACTCGGTAAAATTGCGTCATTGTATATTACGTGGTGATGTGGCAGCATAATATATAATGACGCAATTTTACCAAGTGTTTTAACATACATATAACTTCAGCCAAGTGCAGTACAAGTTTCCTGATGATGGTCGTAGACCGAAACATGTAGGAGCGATATTAATGTATATTTTAATGCAAATTTTAAAACCTTTCCAAGTGTAATAAACAGTGCATCTGTTGGTGTGCGAACTACACAGACATTTTAGGTGTAACAAGAAAATGTAAGAATTTTTAAACAATAAATAAATACGTCTTTTTTCTAACTTTTTAGCAGAGCGACAAATGAAAATCCTTTTTATATCTTTCGCTAAGTGACTGGAATGTATTCCGTACTTCGAATTTAATCTAAATTCAACCCGTCAATAATATCCTGTATTTTACGTAATTCCAATTTTCATTACAATATTCACATGAAACAGAAAGTAGATCTTATTTTGATGTGGTCACGTTCTTGACGTCCGATACTTTGAAATCTATTTTTAGATTATTATCTTCAAATATCTTAGTTATTTGACATTATTAAGCAGTAAAAAAGAATCCATTCGTATTTTACACAGTACTGTATATACATAAATGTCGTGTTACATGTAGAAATAATTTATATTCTTTCCTTTTTATAAACTTCCAAGCTCCAGACTTCTTTTTTCTTTCAGTATCCTGAAAACTTTTCATTTTCTCGAGAAAAGACAGAGGAGTTCTCCTGTTCCTCCATCCTTGCTCTCTCAGAGGCAAAGCCCATGACAAATTCTTCACGTCGTTTTACCATTGATTCTGAGAGTTCTTTCCGGAGGGTCCATATGTCTGCGCCTGAACTACACTCAAGAAACACATCGGATGAAATTCGTGTCATTTATCTATGCACCAGAGGACCAACCATTTCTAACGTCAGACACTGGGAACTTAGGAAGAAGAGAATTCACCGTAGAAGAATAGAAGTGGGAGTATGTAAGGTAAAAATGAGGGAAGAAATATCTACAGGAAAGAATACCTTGGAAGACTTCCAGAGTCATTCCTATTGTACTTTAATGACAATGTTTTCGGGAATGTAATAAACGAAGAATACGTGGTCCTTGTTTATATCAGTGTTTAGAAAGAAACCCTGTGACTGCAATTTAAAGCGTATACCTTCGGAACAACCTGTCTGTCTCCATTGATGATCTTGGTACTTGATTTGAAAGAACAGAAAAGACCCGATAGACAAACAGACGAAGTAGCACTTTTATGGATATACACATGCCCACAGAGACAAACTTAAGAATGTGACGAGAATTAAAAACCTGCATAATTTCAAAACACCTGTTTACCGGGGTGCTGATAAGTCCTTAGTCCGACCAGGAAGCAAACAAGCTCGGAAGCATGTCAGGGAAGTGCGATTTCTACAAAATCGAGACGCGAGCTGTCATCAAGATTTTTCCTACAAGGCAAGGGGCCAAAGGAAATTCTCGCCATTCTGACAGAAACATTAGCTTGTTTCATTCCTGGTCATGCTAAGGACTTATCAACATCCCTGTAAGTTACTGCATGTTCTTATTGCAAAAAAGAATCGTGAGTGGCCTTGGGTATATATTCTGAATGTCTATTAAAATACATTTAATATATAATAGAGTAATATATTTCAAAACTCTTTTCTTTATTCTTGAATTCTTTATTTCTTAACTAATATTAACTCTTTAAATGCCGAGTTAAATCCCATCTGCCATCTGCTGGCATTAATCTCCACATTAGCAGGATAAGGGTTAATGATGTAGAAGTGTAACCAAAGATAAGACAGTAGCATTTAAAACATTCACTAACTTTAGAAGTCCAATTAACTAATGAGAAGTTTCAACTTAACAACTTTCTAAATTATTGTTATTTCTTTCAAAAGGATGATATTTGCACAATGAATTATGAATCTCGTTTAACTGACCATAAATAATTTTAACTTCAAAGAACGTCATAATGTGAACATAAAATTGTATTCTTAAGAGTCACGCATGTCCATCAGAGTAGTGCGTATTGTTGGGTAAATGAAAACAAACATTTCTGAAAAACCTGCTCCATAATTTAATTTTCGCAGCTGAAGTTAATAATGCAGACTCGACTTTCTTAAGGTAAGGATCAACTAAAGAAGGCGGAATGCATGAAACAGAATTATTACTAAAGAAAATTAATGAGAAAAGAGTTTCTCAAAACCATACGGCCTCAAAATTAGTTTTACAAATATTTCCATCGGTTTGTTAAGTGAATTCATTTAAATTTATCCTTAAATCAACAGTTTTAGCATGCAGTTTAATTATCGTTTAAAGGGTAGACTCTGCTTTGAATTACTTGCATAGATTTCTTATAATAAACCAACTAGATGCACTAATTTCTCAAATTTATTTTTGGAATAAAACTCTACATGTTTCGGACAGTTCCTTTGTTCATCATCAGGAGATTTTCACTGTACACACAGCAAACCTGTATGACATAAATCATTGCTGTGTGTACAGTGAAAAACTCCTTATGATGGACAGAGGAACTGTCCGAAACATGTAGGGTTTTATTCCAAAAATAAATTTGAGATATTAGTGCATATAGTTTGTTTTATTATAAGAATTTATTACGTTGCACTATCACCTGAACGTCAAATTGCACAGATTTCTGTATAACACCGTTCAGACCCCATATTTCATTGATCATCCATAAGAACACTTCACACAAGAACATATATTTCATTACAAAATGAAGACTCAGTTATAATTACGAATAAATATAGGCTTTTTTATGTAAAGAAGTGAAGAAAAACGAAAATTTCAATAAAATTTTCTGCAAAGTTTTAGAAGTAAATGGACAAAGGAATAAACATTTCAATATGAATACTTTATGTGTATTACAGATTTTTATATAATGTATAAATTTAATTGGAACGTTATAAAATAACAATATATTTAATTTATGTGGTGCTAGATTTGAGGTTCTCACAGCGGTACTGATGTACACTGAAGTAATGTTTTTCTATATTACGCCTTATCGACAGTAAAATTTGATGACGTTTGCGAGAAGCGTACTTCTTTATAGTCTGAACATATAGACAGTAATCTTCTCCGAAACGTCGGTAACTCTTTACTGGTTGACAGGATGTAAAAATTTAAAAAGTCTCGGATCTAGGACTTATATTGCTTGTTAATACAGCGTGAAGCTGGAATGGAGAGTGACTCGTCTAATTGCGAGGTGACCGAGAACATGCCGTTGCAAATCTGGCAAGAAAAACGAACGTACAAGTATATCGTTTCCAAAGAATCGGAACCAGCTGTGGGGACCGTATGTCATTATTTTATGGGCATCGAGGGCTCTTACACAATGGACAATGACGCCGATTTGTGGACCTACTAGTTACATCAATTTAGAGTCGAAGTTGGAAATGAGTGGAGATGTGACTGCATAGTTCTGACGTCGTGCTATATTAAACACTTAGCATTTATATTGATATAGAGTGCCAGTTCTACCCTCAGCAATGCAAACCGTCCAAAAACAATACAGCTTGAATAATTTGAACGACAAGACGGGTTCTCAATATTAAAAAAAATTCTCGTATATGCAAGAGCTGGGTCACGTGGTGGGGCAGTTGAGTCTCTGCACTACAAGCCAGAAGGCCACTGGTTCGATTGCCGATGATGTCACTGGAATTTTTTCATTAACCTAATCTTTCCGGCCGCAATATGGTCTTGAGGTCGACTATGTCTCTAACATAAATGTTACAAGGTATACTTTCTGGGGGGGGGGGGGGGGGGGTGTAAAGGAGGCCGGGGGGGTTGGCCGCCAACCCTTCTGGGGCGGATGGTTTTGAATTTTGGGAATTTAACATTCCTGGCC
>Ga0123353_10010762_pt1 | contig 12797 bp, 9 predicted proteins | sample TergutLab28metaG_3_FD_92763 | JGI IMG/M metagenome (GOLD analysis project Ga0123353, IMG submission 92763) | Labiotermes labralis P3 segment gut microbial communities from Petit-Saut dam, French Guiana - Lab288 P3 | ecosystem: Host-associated > Arthropoda: Insects > Digestive system > Gut ...
CGTCACGACTACCCCCTAGCGGTGGAACCTGCAAGTACGCCAAGGCCCCTAGTACAAAAAAAAACTTGGAGAGATTCTCTACCTATTGATATGCTCCTTTCTGCCGTGTCTGTCTTGGTTGTTTCGCAGTTGAGTTTGGAAATCCCGGAGGGACTTATGAATAACCCTGTATAATCCCAATGAACTATGTGACTAGAATAACTCCGCTGTTGACTGTAAAGTGCAAATCAAAGTCACTTATATATTTTAAACATTTAAATTATTCAGCAGTGGTCTGGCACTGTAAGAAATATACATCAACTTGACTACAATTAAAAATGTTATCACTCAAATCATCATTCACCCATTCAAAGCTGGACATCCAAACTGTTACAATACACTAGTAGTCACACATTGGGTCCTGTCATACAAGTATATGCAAGCACTGGGGTATGATCATGTGTAAAGCACTGACAGCATTCATTCTGGAGGTGGGGAGGGGGGAGGGGGGGGGGGAGAACGTTCACTGCACTTGTATTTTTAAACTAGCTATGGCAATTTGAATGTGATAAAGTTGTTTAACTACAAACAAATGTACTGAAAAAAATATATTAGCCTATTCAACATGAAGCAAAATGTTTACATGGGGAACACTTCTATATAAACATTTCAGAATTTCAGTTTGACCCTTTTGAGCAGTGCTTGACTATAATGTACCATTTACTTTACAGATAAACTGAAACAATTACCCTAACAGCATCACAGCAGTTGCATGGCCTTTGTAATGGAAATTGTCTTTTAAGGATGGTAAGGTCCCAGTTATTTATGTATGTATTATTATATTAAGTAACAACTCTGTTATTACCATCCAGAACATAATGTAAATAATTAATTATCCTGACCTATTTACATTATGTTCAGGATTCAAATTATTAACCAGCCCTCCCTTCCCCAGCTTGTATATCCAGATAATCAGAACCAGGAAGCTTCACATGTCATCAGGACTGCCCCAGATCCTAGCTATTTTAGCACAAAGTAACCTGTGCACTTTTTGAGGACAGTATTCAGTTTCAAGTGAAATTGTTTGGGAACTTTCAGATAAATGATTCAAGGGTCAGTTATGGAGGTTTCATATTTGTATGCTTAACAACTATTGAATTAAAAAAATACTAAGTGGCAAAATAAAATCATACTGAAAAATTATAAAGGTGAGTACACACAGTTATAAAGTTTGAACACACTGTTACCTTTTCACTCAGGTTGCACAATTTTTTTCATCTGGGTCACACAGTCCAGTAACAATTTCCAAACAGGCATAATTTCTACACTATAACATGATTTATTATTCTAAATCAAAAGTGTCCACAGTTCATTTTAATAAATGGTTCTATAAAACAAAATAAAGTTAAAAGGCAGAAAATCTGCAAAATGTGTAATGTTTCATGCAAGGTCACAAAATAACAGAATTTAACATACGACTAGAATATGCCCCAAGCATTGTCAAACACTAGACAAGTGTAACCCTGAAACTGGACAACAAATAATGGGAACAGAATTTCAAACAGCATTTGATGATGACAATAAATACCAGATAATGCTTGACTTTAAACTTACGAATATCATAATTATTAGCACCTAACATACCACATCTTACCATAAGTGAATCCTTGTTGTCAGCATGCAGTGTCCCAGGTCAACTTCCTGGTGACTTTCCTCAGTCTAAAGCTGGTGATATCCTACGGCCCTTGGAACAGCGACTCACCAATACCACATCATGACTGTCAACAAATGGATACAATCATAGTATATGAAGCAAGCATTACCATTAAAATAATCCACCTACTGGCATGCTGCATGCAGAACACAGCTCAGTAAAAGCAAAACTTTCTTGAAATCTCCAAACACAACAACACAAACAACAACAATCTCACATGGTACATGCCTTTATTCTAGGGCATTCAAATACTGATTAGCAGGAATATACAGAAATGTCAGTATAAAATTCATGACATTCATCATCACCTGAAACAGCAAAATACTTCACATTTAATTCCAGCACCACAAAATAATATGGTAATGTAAATTCTTACTACATTATTAACCCTCTGGCACTCGAACTAAATGCCCAGTGGGAAGGTGCACAAGCGACCAGAAATTAAAAAAAAACATCTGCGTAAAGAAGGTCAATAAATGCTGTCACCGATGCTAAGCGTCTTGAGCATCATAACGCGTGAGCAGTAAACCTGACATTAGATGCAAAGGTTTAACAAGTTACTGCAATTATTTGTGCTAATGTTATCTACTCCACCAAAATTAAAGCCACTTCTATATTACACAACCATTCAGAAACTAAACACAACATAAACTACCTGATAATTAGCCAAACACACACTTTTAATCCTGATGTTCCTCACGTTTGGTGGACTCGTTCTATAAGAACAGCTTTAACACCCAAAATGTGGTTCCTTCACTGTCACCCCTCCTACAATGTCAGCAGTTATGTAACAGTCACAACGCAGTCTTTCTTTATTACCACACTGAACATGGTCGCTTTAGTGCACAGTAAGCCTACATCCATGGTGCAACTCATGGCAACTGTACTGTTACGGGTAACAATAAAGGAGAGGCGAGGTGTTAGATAACAACTGTAATTTTACGTTCCCTTACATCAACTGTCGTTAAGTTCCAACCTCTCATACAAAGTTGCACACAAACACACACACAGCATTTGAAAGCCTGAAACTTATCCTAACCCACTGTGTAAGGGTTTTGGAAACTGTTTGCTTCAAAGTAGAGACAGAACCACGAATCAACCAGTGTGCAATGTTAGATGAATGGGCTTCTATCCAAAGAAAAACATTCCACATATGATTATTGACATAAAATTAGACACTGAAGAATGGGGAACACTAACCTGCTTAAGATACAATTATGTCAACAACCTTTGAGAAATCAGAGAAAATGCAATGATATCCATATACGAAGCATAACCCATTTTTCATTTGCAAAATATACAATGGTGATAAATTAGCTCATGTTGTCATAAAAGGATGGGATGAAAAGTTTTCCCTCCACTGTCATATTTTTTTATTAGAGTAATGAAAGCTGGATAAAACATGTTCCATCCAGTCATGTGATATCTCCCCTCCACCATATGTAACCTTGAACCCACAGCTGTCCATAACTCCGAATCAGTGCCAGTCAAAATGGAAGCCTGTGAGGATATGCAGTTCGGGTTCTTGACTGTAAACAAGATTCCTGCCATTGACATTCATCATCATATGCAGGCAGTGTATGGGATAAATGTGTTGATGTAAGTACAGTTAGACATTGGCTAGGGCATTTAAGGAAGGAGTGGAGGAAGGCAGTTTGGTGACAAAGAAAGGTTCGGGAGGCCAGTGACTGCATGTTGAAGAAGTTATTTGAAAAAATTGTCAAATCAAACAGAAAAACACTGCTCTTAAACTGGGAATCTCTATAGAGTAGGCCACATTATCAAACTTTTTGTATTCTGAAAAGCTTGTGCCAGGTGGGTACCAGGAAAATTAAGTGATAGATGAAAACTGAAAGATTCAGAGTTTCAATGGAACTTCTGGGTCATTTTGAAGAAGGTGAGGTATTTCTATGGCAGACACTAACCGGTGATGAAACCTGGGCACATCACTATGTTCCTGAGAACAAAAGACAGTCTATGGAATACCGCCGCAGAGGATCATCAGCGCCGAAGAAATGCAAAACCAAAACCCCCGCTGGAAAAGTCATACTGAATATATTCTGGGACTCTGAAGGTGTTGTGCTCACTGACTTCCTGGGAAAAGGTGCTACAGTGAACTCTGAACTCTACAATGAAACCCCCCCCCAAAAAAAGTATCACCAGGAAGGAGGCAGAAACTGATGTCTTGCTTCAACATGACAATGCCAGGACTCACACAAGTGCTGCCACAACTGATACCATTGCAAATTTGGGATTTACAGTGCTACCACATCCAGCCTACAGCCCGGATCTCACTCCTAGCAATTTCCCCAAATGGATGGATGACTTCAGGGTCCATAACTTCAGTTCTGATGAAGTCAAGGCTGCAGTACACAAGTAGTTTTGGGAGGGGGAGTAGGGGGAGGAGACTTTTTTTAGGGATGGAATTCAAAAACTTGTTAAACTTTGGCAAAAGTCTATTAAAGTTGGATGAGATTATGTGGAATAGCAATTATGCACAGTTGTAAATAAAGGTTAAAAGTACATTTATTTATTTGTTTCATTTAAATATCTCCCTTCCTTCATTTTTTATTTAGCTGGAGGAAAAACTTTTCAGCCCACCTTTGAACAAGAAGCTGAAGCTAGTTTCATATAATGATGTAAGATGTTCCACTACTTTCAAACTGTCACTGAAACTGCACTTACAACAACAGAGTAAATACACAGTGGCACAGGTCCATACCACACAGAGGTCAGCAGCATGTGATGATATGCAAGTCCATACTACACAAGGACAGCACTGAAGTATTAACAGGTTTGGTTAGTGCTATTGTGTTATCCAGGTGGTCACTATCATGACCTTCCTTCGCTTTACTGGATCAGTCATATTTAGTTTGGCTTATCTGTAGGTTTTTGTGATTCTGGAAAGCACAGCAAGGTAGATTAATTCAGAATTCCAGAAATACAAAGCACATTTGAAAATAACAAAATTCATACATTTATAATTCAGAGTGTGCTTTCCATCAATACACGTATGCTGGTAACAGGTATGGTTGATGAGAAACATATAAATTTCATGTAGAGGTCTGTTTCAGAGATTACAAATTTTTACCTTTTCCATTGAATGCATATTGTCGTTAATAAACTTGAATGTAAATAACCAAGGACAATTTCAAACAAATTCAGCTGTACACAGTAACAATACAAAGAATAAAAACCATCTTCACAGAGCAAGTGCCAGCCTTTTATGTTTACCACATGGACTCACAAAGCCTCAATAATGAAAAGACTCAATTTAAAACAGCAATAAGAAATATGCATTCATTTTATTCTGCATATATGTGGTGTACCATTTGAATAATACATGCAAGATACATAACACAGTTTAGTATTGTATATCCTGCATTTTATGACTCGTTCCACACTCTATTATCACACTGACCAAAGTCGGGATCCATGGAATGTGTAAGATATGTACATAGAGCCATCGTCTCCACACTGCACCAATTACAGCAACTGTGGAAAAACGTACTGTGAAATGTTTTCTGTATCGCGAACAGAATAAGTGGCCAGTACATGTGATACATCAAATACCAACACACAATTGCCACTTCCTTAAATACAAAATATTATGGCCAAACTCATTTAAAAGTTACTGCTAACATTTTTAACACCAAAGAACTTCCATCACAAGCATTAAACAGGAAAGAAACAGAAATCTTACTGTAATGGCAACCTCACTAGTTTACATTATGGGTCACGGATTACGCACAACCAATCAAACAGCTGTGCTAAAGACCTCTGTGCCAAAGATTACTTCCATGCGGGCAACCCGCTGTTCCAAAAGTATGAACACACTGTGAGTTTCTTTCCACTTCATTACAGATTTTGTGCTGTTTTTCAACTATTTTACAAACGAAGCTTGTAAAATTTTATGTTAAAATATGGTCCCTGCTTTTCCTCATATACATAGACAATCTACTTTCCCTTGTTAATTCAGAGTCCAAACCAATGTTTGTCACTGACAATCATTACGAATCACCCACAAGGCGACCGTTTCAAAAATTGCATTAATGATGCCTTTGCCAAGTAGAATGAATGGTTTAAATTAAATAAACTTACAATACATTCTGGCAAAGTAAACTCAGCAAAATATGTGACTTTACAATACAAATGTATTAATCTGGTAATAAAACATTTGAAGCAGTACTTCCAACAAGATTTCTTGACCCACGAACCGATAAAACCCTGAAACTAAAAAAGACATTTTGAATATATATTACCCCTAACCATAGTTCACCACACACTGCCATGAAGACAGTCATACCATTCATTGCACAAGATACTTTAAAATTAACTTTTTTGGTCATTTCCATTCCATTACTTCCTTGACAGTAATCTTTTTGATAAATTCAAGTAAGCAAAAAAGCATTAACCATCACAAATAAAAAGTGGATTATTGGCAGGCATAAAGAAAAGAGATGCTTGGAGGGAGTTATTGAAGAAATTTAATATACTTCCCTTTGTCTATGAATACTTAGGAGGCTACACTAACAGTTAAAAACATACATGTTTACATACAGCCAGTGGCATAGCTACATTTTTTGGTCCCTTAGATGAGTAATCACAATGGTCATCCCTAAAAGACATTAGGAATTTTAAACAAATCACAATTATACATTGATCTTCCTTTTACTTGCTCAATAATTTGAAATCATTCAGCACAAAGAATCAATTCTTGTCAATTAAGATATCCATTTTGTTGCCCCTTGGACTCAGCTGCTTGAAGTGGCTACACCACTCACTCCCTTCCCCAACCACCATCAATGACTTTGTAAAATAAAATGCCATCAAAACAATTTCGCATGTGTCTATCAAATAGATTCGTGTCATATGGACATGTTCCCACATCTATGTGGTGATCCTCAGGAGAAGTCACTTTTGATCAGTGTGTGTGGTAGGGTTACATGGCTCAAAACTGGCATTTTATACAGATAAAAATACAGTATGGTATAAACTTGATCATAAAATTTATTTAATATCCTGTGTGTATTCTGAAGGTTTAACATCACTGTATAGTAAATATCAAAACAGAGGTTTTGATATTCATAAGTGAAGTTGTTAACCATACACATAATTCATTCAAGGTTTTATTACATCTGACACCACAATTTCTTAAAAACCATAATTAGCTGAAAATGGGTGAGGGGACACACAAAAATAGGACTACCAAAATTTAAAGGGCCAATTTATTTTAAAAACAACATAGGTAGCAACTGCAAACTCAAAGAATGGCCAAGCACACCTTTCAACATGCAACATTTAATGTATGGAAAGGCAAAGTTTCCAAATTAGCCGTAATATCCTATAGCACAATAAAGTAAATGATATGCATCAACCGCCAACGGAATAATAACAGTTTCTGGGTATGAAGTTTGGCTAACATCAACAATCACGGAATTAATAGTTCAAAATTAGGCACAGCTTTTCAGTCACTTAAAATCAACGACCACAGTTTAATCATACCACACGTTTATGCATACACTCCTAAAACCTCCATTATCTTTCCTTCTTCCTTTTCTTAAGCAAAATTATATTCTGGGGCAGCTCTACAGATTGCAAGTCTTTCAGTTCCAAAAGAAAACTGTGAGAATTATGACAGGACATAAATCTAGAATTTCATGTAAACCTTCGTTCAAGGCATCGGAAATACTAATTCTACCTGCTTAAGATATACTATCTTTAATGACTTTTTAGTATATAATTTAGAATATTTCACTTTTAACTTTTCGGGCCACTGTATCTACACAAGAAAGAAAGTACAACTAGAGAGACCACCAACTGCAACTTCTGAACATATCAGAGGGATGTGTAGTATGCAAGCATAAGATTTTTAACGAATTACCATCATCCACTGCAGAATTCGTAAATGACAAGAAGCATTTTATATTGGCGTTGAAAAGGTTTTTAATTGCCAAATCCTTTTATTCAATTAATGAATGGTACATTCCGTTGTATTTTAGTACTTTTGATTCAGGCAAAATGGCGATCTCTCCGCTTCAAGCTGACAAACGCATCCTAACATGGGAATAAAAATGTTGATAACCACATAAAGTTTATGTAATTTACTATAAATATTTTCAACTTACCTTCAACATGTTAATTACGGTAAAGACCAGATTTACCATGTTTATGTAGCGAAGAGTAATGTAAATTGATCAAGTACCGAAAGTTGGGCATAGTATAGTTCCACCATAGGTAATGTAAATCATCCTGAGAATAAAATCGAGTATTGATTAATGTAACATATACCTTAATTTAAAAAATATGATACGCTGTTTAAAAAAAACTAATAACCAATAAAGATCTTAAAACACATTCAAAATACACACATCACCAACTACCTTTTGCCGCCGGCAACTCATGCACCGGTGCGCACTTCGCGAGGCATCATGGTAGCTCGCTCACCGCACCGCCCTGTACGTGGTGGGGAGCAGTGACAGCATGCACAGAGTATAGATGTTAACACATCATCTAGGCGTTTCAATAGGGGCAGAGACTGAGGAAAATCATGGAATCTGCCCTCTGTGCAAGCTTGTGATTGATAATGAGACATTTAACAACGCTGTGACAGCTATACTGGTTTGTGGAGACGAATGAATTGTGAAAATCTTCGTGAATTGTACGTAATGTTTCAAGGAGGCGGTGGCGGTCTATTTGAAGATACTATCTCAGTATTTTCCTGTAAAGGCTGAATAATACATCGAACGTCTTCATAACAGGCGTTAATTTGACTGAGATCATAATTCTACCGATAGGCCTTCCCCAATGAGTCACCAGACGAGAGTTATCTACTGCTGTAACCTGCTCAGTAAGTTGTGCGTAGATACTAAAAGACATGGCACAGCAGGTCAGTATTGCCAAGTGACTTCAGATTTGTAGTCAGGTAGGAACTGCATTGAGGAAGTGCTGTTTGGTTCACGTTAAACCATGGGTCTCCAACTCATGGTCTTTCATTGCATTTGTAAATTATGTTTACTCTGTAAGAATTACACTATAATTTAGGTGGTTAGATATACCACTTATTTTTACACATGCAAACTATGAACCAACCCATAATAGGGGTATGGTGCTCTACCATAGAAAGGTTGGTTGCCCATAAACAGAATTAACTTAGCATCTCCAGTAGGGACTGCACTTTCATTTAAAAAACAAAACTTGCAGGTCCTATCACATTCAAAAAATACAATATAGTCGTGACGTGTTTTTAACTTTTTGTGATCTATCACCCACTTTAATATCATTGCTTTGACCTTTCTTGACTGGTTGCAACAAATCATGATCAGAATACATGACTGGCAAGTTCACATCCCCCCACTGTTTTGCTGTTGCACTGATGATTACTGCCAGTAAACATCAGTCCAGCTCTTGTCTCATTCAGTGAGGTTGACTGCTTTCATGCTGTACATAGTGAGATTGTTCATACTTCCACTGAAAGTTTGTACTTTCTGTATGCGAGCCAAATATGTTATATATTGCATTTGGACTCCAATGTTACGTGACAGTTTTGTCGATCACAATGAATCTCTCCACTAGTTGAGATATTGTCCATGTTTTATGGAACTTGAATGTTCATCACTGTTTTCACAATAACCTGCCACTTGTCCCTATCCATAACCAGATCAATCTAGTCCAGGCCCTCATATCCTATGTATTAAAGAACTTTTTTTAACTTACCTTCCCACATATACCTTTGTCTTCAAAGTGGCCACATTCCTTCAGGTTTCCCCCATCAAAATCCTGTATGCATTTCCCTTCTTCCCATACATGCCACATGCCCTGCCTGTCTCATTCTCCTCAATTTGATTGCATAATATTCGGTGAGTACAAGTCTTGCAGATCCTCTATATGCAATTTTCTGCAGTGTTTTATTACATCTGCCCCCTTAGGCCAAAATATCTTCCTCAGCACCCTTTTCTCAAACACCTTTAAAAACATGCATGCAAGAATCATAAAATTCCTCCTGAGGATGCAATGATTCATAATATGTACCTACCTGTACATTGTAATACTATTCAATGTTAAAGTTCGATTACCTCATTGTCTAATGGAAGAAAGTGTTATAAAACACTCTTTCATACATATTGTGGGACCAACACCTGACCTTACTCAAAACAAGTCATTTGTGGCAGTAACGAGCAGTAAGCTATCTCCTTTTTCTCCCATTTAGTTGCACCTAGAAATGTGAACTGTGCACACATTTCACTTTGAAGCAATACCAGTGACAATGAAAGCACAATTCTGAAATTCTGTATCAAGACTCCCGTCAGAAAAGCCATTGGCTATGGGCTGTGTGACAAGGACCTGGTTCTTGGCAGAAGCAAAAATATCAGACAGGCTCTGAGGCCTGCCCAGCCTCCTATCCAGTGGGTACTGAGGATTCCCTTCCCAGACAGAAAACTGCCAAAGTGGGGAGCTGACAATTCACCATCTGTAATGATGTAAAGGATTCATGAACTCTACCTCCATTTCACCAAGCATCTTTGAGTATGGAGCTTTTAAGCTAAGGAACAAATTTTATCATCCTTTAATTTTTTAAAGTACACAGTCATATAAGCTTACTCTGAAACAGAAAAAAATCTTCCACTGCATAAAATGATTATAAGGCATGCGATTATAATAAGGAGTGTTTTCTGAATATATTCAGATTTTTAACCTTTTGGCACTGAACAATGCATACACTGCATCAGAGGATGTTGGGTTCATTTGTCTAAAGACATAGCACATGCACTGGCCAATTAAGGCCAATGTTGCACACAACCATTTACCCCCCCCCCTGCTTTTTTTGCATTTGTTATTTTTATTTGGGGGGGAGGAGGGGTTATAGATTGCATGAAAAAATTAAGTGCTGTAATTTAAGTCCAATGTTTTGCAGACTGCACAGGGAATTTAGTTCTGGCACCATGGGGTTAGTGTTTAAATGTGTCAGTAGTGCAAAAGAATAAACTCTTAAGGTAACGTATGCCTTCTTTACAGGATGTGAATTGCACAAACTACAAAAGTTTTTCACATTTCATATAGAAACATATTGGAAACCAGACACGTTCAGATTTTCACAGAACTTACAATACTTGTGTACACACACACACACACACACACACACACACACACACACACTAATAATAATAATAATAATAATAATAATAATAGAGAAGCTCCTGCAGTTTTCTAAATGTGTTTACTTCAAATTCTTGAATTAATGTGATCGCGCTATTTCTGAAAAGAATTCCAAAATATTTTGAATGGAGAAATCTAACACAATCATAGAACCAGGATAACAACGTTGTATTAATTCTTCAATATATTTATATTGCTGTATGAACTCTTCCTGCATTGCTCTCCACACCACCTGTAAACAACCATAAACATTTGGCCATAAACACTGTTAACACACAAAATGTGACATGACAATGCCCTACTGCACTGTGCCATGGAGATAACACTGCCCAGAGCACTTGTGATTCTCTGCCAGGTCATGTTTGTTTGCTGACCTGGAACCTCTCTTACTGCTAAAATTCATATCTTATGTGAAAAATTAAATCAGATAAACAAAAATAAACTAAACTGAGTCTAGTAATTTTTCTTCTCTTTCCATATGTTGTAATATGCCAGGATGTGAAAAGGACTTCATATATGCAGAATAATTCACACCATGGTGTCTTAACTGCATGTGTTTATTCACGAGGTAATTCCCAGTCAGAAATAGCATATTGACATCAGTCTATTCACCTTACAACTATGCAGTATGTCATTAGAATAATACCCACAAGCTTTGAGAGCAAGGGAGAGTGAGGGGGTTAGATATGGAAGATTCATGTATGTGTGTCCGCACACACCCACACCAACCCCCAAACATGCATGCACATGCACATATGTATACACACACAGAAAGAAACAAACCTGAAGCAGATTTTCCTCTTCACACAAGTGTTTTTCAACTTTACGGTACAAACTGTCAAGGCCTTTCTTAACCTCTCTGGCAGGATATTCTCTGATCACTTTCCGCAACTCTGGTTTGCTGTAAGCCATCTGATAACTTATTTCAGATTCTTTAACACCCTGTGCTACTTTGGCTTGTACGCCTTCAAAGAAGAGCTGTAACGTAATTAATTTTCTCAGACATGCTTATACTGTTAAAATTGAAAATGACATTTTCTTATGACATTTTATATAATTTATTATGATCAACTTATCTTTCATTAGTTGAACTTTTAAGCTGCTGACACAATTATTTTTGGTTTGAAACATCTATTTATTTACGGTTTATTGAACATCTATTCCCACTGCCCCTTTGTACAAATGAAAAAATATTCCACTCCAACCCTACAGTTCTTCATGAAATTTAATATTCATTTTGTTTTTCAAGTTTTACTGAAAAATAGTCTTTAATTCACATTATACAGTGTGACTACTACATATAAATAACAATATAACAGAGCTTCAGCTTGTACATCTACTAATACCAAAGTCTGCCAACATACACGAGTTTAAGCCAATCCCATTCACTTGCCATCCTTATGATCCTTCTCCCTAAGATCCATTCAAACATTATTCTCCCTTAACGGAAATTCTGAACTATAATGGAGAATTTTAACAACTATTTTAAATCTGAAATTGGGCATGGGACAATCTTCATTGCCTTACACCATATATTGAAAGAATTTGAAACTGTGGCTCCATTCCCATAAATTATGACAATTGCAGGTAACTTACATTAAGCTTCTCAAGTGGTCTTCCAAAGTACTGGGTCACATATGCCTTCAAAGCATCACTGTATTTCTGCTTGGCTTCCTTTCTTAATCCATCCAGAACTCCTACTTTCAGTTCTGAGAGAATAGCATAAAGATGATGAAAATTCTCTGCAAGAAGAGAAAACTGCAATAGTTCCAGTTGTCTATGCAGTCATGAAACCACAAGTGTAGCATGACTAGCATCTCAACTTCTCTTCTCATCTGATGCTATAAGGTAAAGCAATCCCATTACAGGACTGGACAGGCCCAGAGGGTTCCAGGAAGTTAAGGTTCCCAGATTTCGTGACAACGGCACAGGATGGTGGTAGGTTCTC
>Ga0123353_10010763_pt1 | contig 12797 bp, 13 predicted proteins | sample TergutLab28metaG_3_FD_92763 | JGI IMG/M metagenome (GOLD analysis project Ga0123353, IMG submission 92763) | Labiotermes labralis P3 segment gut microbial communities from Petit-Saut dam, French Guiana - Lab288 P3 | ecosystem: Host-associated > Arthropoda: Insects > Digestive system > Gut ...
ACCTTACCGACTGAGCTAACACTGCTCCACTTACAGTCGTTAACAGATATTATGTAATTTTCTAGATTCTGTCACATGGCAGTTTTGTTAGTTACGATCTGCTGCGACCATATTTCTCCTTGAAAATGGTGGTAGCAGGTACCTCCGAAACGTTGGTACCCTTTCATCAAATTATTTGGTCTCACAATCAGACGACCAAAATGCAAAATTCACCTTCGTAAGGACCTAAATTCTCATTTCGCTCATAAATTGCGAACGATCCATTTCATTTTACTGTCTTTCATGACATGGACTTCCCTTCCCAGATATTCAAGCGGTACAAAATGATGAATAGGCAAGGAAAGCAAAAATTTGTCATTCAAAATATTTTTCCTCACATATTGTTCTTAATTTCGTACTTGTATTCCACACTTTGCATTTATTACAGGCGAGACTAGATTTTTCATCGGTTTTCAATTTACATTCCGAGACAAAAGAAGTTTTCTAACGAAATGGATTTTCGCCTTTCTGCAACTCTCCCCTTTGCGCCCACACAGTGCGGGAGACACTGTGACGTCACAGGACCAGTATGACGTGGGACAGCGGACATGTGTTAGCCACACAGACGCTATGCGCGGAGACCAATCGGCTAAATGTGTCAAACAATCTGCGATATGCACGGTATGTGGAACACAAGATACCTGCAGTCACTGGTGATTAAAGACAGCTCAGTGTAGCCCAAGAAATTTTGGGTGCGATACTGTTTCTCAATTTAAGGATAGGTGGAGGGTGAGTTCTGAACTCCTCTTGACCTGTAGGCCTGTAACAGGTTAGGATTCATTTAAAATCTGATTTAGTGTAGCTTGTTACATTGCCACCAAAGTTTCGTATGAAGCTACTATATTATTTCTAGGGGTAGATGAAATATGAAAAACGAGGAGACCTTCAGTTCCTCGAAATTGCATAGCATAAGATACCAGAAGTCTGCGAACCCAATAAACTGTGGATACGTTTGTAGAGGGTGCTGAGGAGAACATAGGGGGAAGTGGCAGGGAAGTGCAGAAAATTGTTTATTAGACAGATTCACAATTTGTGCGCAAACATCATTCAACAAGGAGAGGAACCTTTTCACCAGAAAATTGGACTTACGTTTAAATAGTAAAGTACTATATTTGGATCACAGATTTTATGGTGCAGACACTTGAACACTTCAGAAAGTAGATCAGAAACACTTTGAAAGTTTTGAAATGTGGTGCTGGGGATGGAGAGAGAAGATCAGTTGCATCGATCGTGTGAGAAATGGAGGCGTTATGGAGGAAAGTACGTCACATCTTGCATTAGAACTGCCTTCTATAGCATGTTATTGACGGATAGATAGAAGGAGGCATAGAATTGACGGAAGACCAGGAATTTAGACATAAGCAGCTACTGGATGACCTTAAGTAAACGACAGGATACTGGAAATTGAAAGAGGAAGCAGTATATCTAATTCTGTGGAGAAAACGATTTGGAAGATCCTAATGTCCTGACATAAGGCAAACTACGGAGTGAATGACTATAACCCAGGTATTCTTAGTGTCTTGTAAGTGAAGGAGCGTGTGATGGACAAGGCACGAAGCACGCAAGGAAGGGATAAAAACGGAGTTCCGAGCAGTAATCATGAAGCGCACAAACCCATTGATAATATCACTGTTACTATATTGTGGTTCTGTAGAAAACATATTATTCCTATATTAGTGCAAATTAAACTCGCCACTTCTAACCTCAGCGATTCGTGTCATCATATTTGCAGTGCTAAGTTGCAAACAGTAGTCCACATACGACATGCAGCTGTGTTTGTGTTCTAACTCCTTACCACATTTCACATGTCTAAATCCCAACATCTCATTAGTCGTCGCCATAAAATTGAAGCTGCAGAAGACTTTCCCACGGCCGACATGTTATCGCAAATCTTACAAAAAAATTACCGTAAAAGTCGCGGTTTTCCTAAAACTCGCTTCAATATGCAATACAAAAATAATTTTAGAACTCTACAGTAAGTTACGCTGAAGTGTGCGCCGCCTCACAAGTCTGCGTCTCCGTCACGCTGTTTTTACTGATTTTACTGATTTTACCTACTTACTTACCCCATGGAGCAGAGTCATTCGTGAGAAACTGACTGGTTCTCACCTAGTCAAGAAATTCCTCCCATTTTATGGAGCCCGAATGTTCATTACCGCGTTTACAACAGCTCGCCACCAATCCCTATCCTGAGCCAGATCACTACAGTCCATGCCCCATCCCACTTCCTAAAGATAGATCTTAACATTATCCTTCAATCTACGTCAGGTTTTTCCAAGTGGTCTCTTTCCCTCAGGTTTCCCCACCAGAACTCTGTATGCACCTGTCCTCGCCCCCATACGTGCTACATGTCCAGCCCACCGTATTACTCTAGACTGGATTACCAGGATAGTATTTGGTGAGGTGTGCAGATCATTAAGCACCCCATTATATAGTCTTCTCCATTCCCCTGTCAACTCGTTCCTCTTAGGCCCAAATAATCTCCTGAACACCCTATTCTTAAACACCCTCGGCCTACGTTCCTTCGTCAATGTAAGCGACCAAGTTTCACGCCCATACAAAACAACAGGCAAAATTATAGTTCTGTATATCTTAATCTTTCAATTTTTGGAGAGCACATTGGAAGACAAAAAAAATCCCCGACGTCAATATGCTTTTAATTTGTTCCCGAATAGAACTTCGATACGTTAAGGTTGTTTCCAAATACTTGAACTGAACCACCCTTTCATAGGAACTATCATCATTATTCATATTGTGACTTCGTCCTGCATTCTGATCTCGAGACATGACCATGTACATAGTTGTATCACCATTCACTTCTAGTCCAGTCTCCTTACTATCAACTAGTAAAGCTTTTGTGTTTTTCCTTATAGTATGTACGCCTCCGCCCATTATGTTAACATCATCAGCACAAACTAGAAGCTGATGTGTGCCATACAGTTTCAAGCCATACTGGTTAACCCGGACCCTCCTAATGGCATATTTTAAAGCAAAGTTGAAAAGCAATGGAGATAAGGCCTCTCTTTGTTTCAAACCAATCTTAATAGTAAACATGTCAGACAAATGTTTGCCTACGCGTACTTTGGTACAGGTCTCATTAGACACATTTTATTAGCCTTACCAGTTTCAGTGGGTAACAGTCTCAGTGAAAATATTATACAAGAACTCCTTACTAACTGAATCACACACAGGCTTTCTTGAAGTCTATAAATAGCTGATGCGCTGCTTCTTTTTATTCCCATTTTGCCTCAAGTATATGACGAATCCAGAATATATGATCAGCAGTTGACTTGTTGCGTCGAAATCCACATTGATGATCTCCAATAATTTCCTCTGCATATGGAGTTAACCTTCACAGCAGGATGTTGGATAAAGTTTTGTATGCACTTGACAAAAGTGATATGCCTGTATAATTACTACAATCTGTTTTATCACCCTTCATATAAATAGCTATAATGATCGACTCGTACCATACCACTCTGGGTCAATTTGCAAAAACCTAATTCTGTAAATATACATGTTTTAAATTTCTAAACTTTAATCCTAAAGAACACATAACAATATAATAATCTTCACTCTCAATTATATTAATTGGAAATTTCTTCGCTAGTGTCATTAGAATCACCTTCTGTGTTAGTAGCGCCAAAACCACCCCCGATTCTTTCGGAACAGCGAGTAGTTGTCATGATTCCGGTAAACATGTTTTGGTAGCCTTTTTAGGCACTCTTCTCAAACTCTAGATAAATGGATCCGAGGAAACCGGAAGTAAATTAAAAACATCATCATTCTTTCATGACCGGCATATTTTTCTCGAATGAATTCTTCTACAGTACTTGCGTTCCTTATTTCTAGATTCCTCGGCTTCCTCGGAGAATTGCCCAACATATATAGTGGCACCAGAAACAATATCGGCTCCATGGACCAGTATTTTAACAACACTGGCTGGCACGTGAAACCACGGGTATTCTTTAACAAATAATTTAGCCGTGTCATTTGTATACTGGTTGAATTCTTCAATGTTTATTTCAAATCGTGATGAAATAATCTGCAGAATTACATAAATTCTTAGGACAGGGCTTCCGTTGACACCAGTAATTCTAGCAGATTCTCGATCATTTTTAAAACACCTTCTAGCTGCATTTACGTCGTTTGGCGTTCCGCTTCCGCTAGGCTTAAATTTATTGACCAAAGGATCCATTTCAATTTTGAAGAGTTTTTTTTTCTTGTTTTGTAATTTTCGTTGACCTTCTTCTCCTCGTGCTTGTTATTTTTCTATTTCTATACTGCATCCGATGTGGAGCAAATATTAACAAATGTAATCCACATGTGAAATGTAGACAGTCTTAATCTGCAGGTTGTTAAGTTGACATATCGTTTAACAATTTCACGATATGACAAATCTGTTTTGTATGTAGCAAACTTGACCACGTGGCATCGAAGTGATGACATTACGAATTTTACCATCTGTTATCGTTAACACTACGTTATGACTCAAATACGACTATTTTATTCCTCCAAATTTTTCGCCGTTTTTTTCAAGCTCCTTTACCCTTTCTTCAAACACCGATGTTTCTTCTTTTGCCAACTCGGTTGTTTCTTTCTTAAACTGTATCCGAATAGGATAACAATTACTCACCGAAGGCCTAGGGTTTTGCCAAAGAATAAGTTTATCTCCATATGTTTTTGTTGAATAGAGCTGAAGAGGAACTACAGATGTGATAAAAATATTATTGTCACTGGCATCTTCCAACGACCGTTGCTTGTATTCGCTGTGTCCAGTGCTTCCATCGCAGTCCCATTTTGAAATGAGAGCTGTTCCTTTCGAAATATCGTCCAGAAAAAACCATGTGGCATTTTTGTGAGCCATGATAATTTTTTAAGCTCTTTTATCCATGAAGGCTCGCAGATAGACATCTAATAAAGATTTCTATTGAGTTTTTTACCCTTAGAAGGATAACTTTCTTCTGTAGCAGTTTTACTTACATGGTAACTTGGTTAGATGTTGCAGTTCTTCATTTTTGCTTGACTTTGAATTTGTATTGATCTTTTGTCAGGTGAGTTTCAATAAACAAAGACAGTGCTTCTTCGGCGTATACAGTATCAAAATATTTTTAGCATGAGCAGTCTAAGCTTACCTGATTCTTAACCCTCTCGTTGGAGTTGTTTCTAAGGCTTCACTGGAAAGTTTAGCGGCATCTGTTTTACCAGCAGATCGAAGGCCCATTTTAGTGACATTAGTTCAGGAACACCGACAGTTTTTCGAAGCTCTTTTGATTTTCTGCCTTTGCTCCTTTCACTGCTGTCTTCAATCGTCAATTTCCGACGACCACTTTTACCTGAATTGCAATGTATTGTATTTCGTAATCTGTTTCATTCAGTTTGGCAATACCTTGAATGTGCATATTTATTTCTTTCTCCAAACATTCTGCGTTCTTTGATACAAAATACCAGATGGTTTATTTTTGCATCAATACATATTTTTAAACATTCGCTACAAACACGAGATACAATCTGATTAATTTCTCTTAAATTCAATTTGAAAATTTTCATCAAGCTCAAAAGGAATTACAAAATAATAGTCACGATCATATTAACTAAACTTAGAATACAAACAGACAGAAAATTGAAAATAAAGCAATTACTGTTTAAATAATATTGTTTTTTTTATAAACGAAGTCTACAGGGGATAATTAGATTCTTAATTACAAACAAATATATCTGTATATACCTATCAATATTTAGAATGTATTCAGTCTCGTTGTTGCTGCGGGCGCCTTTCTTTTGTATCCAAAATTTAAACAGCTCTTTACGCTGCCATTTTGTATCTATCTGTAAATAAATGTGCCATTTTTCGTGGTTACTTGTAATACATGCATCAAAACGTATATGTATAGGAATATAACATATATGTATGTATGAACATAAAATATGTAATGTGTAAGCTATAACCAAATCACCCTTCTCCTTTTTGACTGCATTAGTTCTAGGCCACTGTATAAGCCTCTAGCGTTTTTTTATCTTATTCTTAATTTCAAGTTCATAAATTATAGCTTTCAGATAATCCTTCTTTTTTCCCCGATATGTCTACCAACTTCACGTCTTACATTGTTTAGATTATCTACATTACTCAGGTTTCATTCTGTAACTATTGTATTTTAGTATGCTTCCTGTGATCTAAAAAACCTAAACATTCTTCATCAAACCATGGTTTATGCTGTTTCAATTCGTGCAGAACAAGACTCTCTTTATCTGAGGTTTTGTTATTCTCTTTAATGTTCTCCCAAGCCCTATTTATGTCCTCGCCACCATTTAAGTTCTCCAAAGCTGAAAACCTGTTTGTAATCTCAATCTGATACTGTTTCCTAACCTCCAGCTCATTTAGCTTCCTGAGATTATATCTTTCCCCGTCAAATTTCTATGCTGCTTGTTTACTTACTGCCAATCTTTCCCTAACTTTTGCAACTACCAAATAGCGATCAGTATGACAATCAGCTCCGCTGACACTTCGTACATCTAGTACACTCGAATGCCATCTCCTATCTATTAATATGTGATCAATCTGGTTGTGAGAGTTCCCATCAGGAGAGGTCCAGGTGTATTCATGAACGTTTCGGTGCGCGAACAACGTGCTCTTAACAACCAGACTTTTTGATGTGGCAAAGTTTACTATTCTAACATCATTGTAATTACTAATCTAAAATATACTCACATTCCCAATTGTCGGTTTGAAAATATTTTCTCTCCCCACTTTTGCATTGAAATCTCCTAATAGAATTTTCATATGATACTTAGAAAAATTATCGAAACCTTGCTCTAGTTCCTCATAAGAACTGTCTTTGAATCACCACTTTCCTCCTCTGTTGGTGCAAGCGCATTCAAAACAACGATATTACACATGCGACCTCTCAGAACTATATATGACATCCTATCACTAGCAAACCCTACTCTTTTAATTGATGATACTATTCTGTGGTGTACAAAAAATCCTGTTCCCAATTGATGATATTTTTCCTTTTCTATTGAAAAAAATATATAATTCCCTTCTCTTACAGTGACCCCTTTTTCCCACCTAACCTCCTCTACACCCACTAAGTCTAATTTATACCTTGCTAATTCCCTGGCCACTATTGTAAATAACCCTGACATATATAGGCTTCTAACATTCCAGTTACCAAACATCAAGTCCCTTTTCCATTGATTAGGTCGTACCAAAAGATCAGTCCAGGCCCGAGGCACATGTAACCGTTTCGTAACAAGATCAATTTTTAGGGTGAGGAGTTGTTAGCACCTCACCTAAACCCCGAACTGGAGGACTACCCCTTGTCGGCTGTCCGCGACCGCTTGTTCATTATATTCGGAGCTACGATCCATATTGGAGGTCCTTCTTCCATCCGCAATCTGAGGACGCGCCGTGCCTTGGTTACAAGGACCACTTATCTTGGGTGATTACGGGTTTTGCGAAATTAAAATTTAACCTTTTATATTTATAGCAAGGAACGTGGGCTAAAAAACATACATATTTTGAACACTTAAAGGGAAGAAAACACGCGAAAGACCTATGATTATATAAGCCAATACGCCACAATATTTTATACATTAAACGTGCGTTTCCTATTAAATGGTGCGGAAAACTTCGGTAAAATTTGGTCTGCAGGCTGGCAATACTCAGAATCAAGAATGAATAAGTATGCGTACAATCATATGTGTAATTTTACTTGTGTATTTGTGTACACATCATGCGCAATAAAAATGTTGGCTCTTTTAGCACATTTTTACACTAAAAGCAGGTAAAGGTAAGCAGTCCCATTACAGGCCTGGAGAGGCCCAGAGGGTTCCAGGAAGTTGAGGTTCCCAGATTTCTTAACAACGGCACAGGATGGTGGTAGGTTGTCAGCTTTAGCACCAGCCGCCTTTACCCCAGGAAATACTCCTGGTACTCATTTCTGTTGGTGCCTGAGTCGACCCCAGTGCCACAGCGCGATCGGAGGGATTTTACGTAAATGAAAATCCACTGACACCAGCTGGGATCGAGCCAGAGACCTTCCGATTTGTAGCACAGCACCTTAACCACTGTGCTACCGCGGTCCCCTATATTTTTACACTACCAAGTATTAACCCTTTAAACGCCGAGTTAAATCCCATTTGCCCTTTGCTATCATTATTCGGGGCTCACCATATTCTCCACGTTAGCAGGTAAAGGGTTAATGCAATGCATGTCTGCGTAAATAAGGAACTTATAAGTTTTCATAATTGCTTCAGCGTCCTCTCTCAGCTTTGCCTCATTTCAAATGTCTCCGACGACAAAATTTTGCCTGCAAGCTACGCGTTTAGCGGACCTCGTACATTTTGGTACACTGTGGTATTAAACTGGATTTCGTTATAAAATGATGGATGGTGTGGTTCGGAATCCTACAGCTAAAGAAAGGTACCGGTGGCGAATTGTTGTGAATATTTGAGTAGCATGGGGGTGGGGTGAGGATTCTTTGAATATCTAAACAGCTATTCGTTTATGAAAAAGGACTTAGCTGAACAAACGTTGCTATCCTGAAAGCTAAGGATTACACGCAAACTTTCAGCGAGCAGGTAACAATTCCATACAAAACACTCATAAATCACAGGTGTTACAAATTCTTACTGCCCTCTAGGGCCCATAAGTCGAGTTATGGCTGTGCAGTCATCAAATCTGAAGCTACTAAGACAACATTAAATTTTGTTTTACGTTATGTGGGCGAAATATCTTGTCTTTATTGGTCATAAGTTGTCGCTTCTAATTACTTTAGGAGTTAAATGATCATATGCCCACGACTAATTACATTTCTTGAGCAGATGATACAGCACTGTAAAATTACCGAATAAACAAACCGTAAATCATTCATGTAACACCAACAAATGTACAATTCTATAATTCATACGTAAAGTCTTTCACAGAGCTCCTGCATGTATCGGTGTTATTATTTCGCTATTTTCAAGGTCCCTGAATACGGCGATATAATGCCACCGAAACATGTAGGAGCTATGCAATAGATTGTAATATACTTTAAATTATAGAATAATGCATGTGTTGGAGTTACATGAATGATATACATCATCATATTGCACGGGATAAACATCGCAAATAAACCGTGCACTAATGGATTTTATACTTACATCGTTACAACAAACGTAAGACGCAAAATAATTTACTGAAGAGAAGTTAATAGATATTTTTCCAAGTACCGGTGTACATGATGCTCTACGACTATAAAATAACTTTGTACGGCAAGAACACGCTTCTTACGCACTGCGGTGTGCGATAATTCCAGGAACTGCGTCTTACGCACTGCGATGTGCGGTAGTTCCATAAACCGCGTCTTATGCACTGCGATGTGCGGTAGTTCCATAAACCGCGTCGTAAGCCCTGTGATGTGCGGTAATTTCAGACGCTGGGGGCTCACTCATTAAACGTGGAACACAAATGTGCTGTTTCAGTGAAGCATTTCTCGGATCTGAACAACGACCGCGCGGTAAAGGCTACCTGTCAAGATAGGTCAGAGTGTAAGCAGTACAAACCACAGTTCGATCCAGTAGCCCGGAAACCCTCTCAACCCCTCTTCGCAAACACATTTCTCAAAACGCAGGACACGCATAACCATATCCTCCTTTGTGATTAATTTCTTGAAAACATATCGAATGTAAAGGTACTGTGGAAGGGATGAAGGATAGGGCAGTTTGTTCCCCACGATTTCTAGTCTACCCTCCCAGGCGCAATGAAGAGATCACGTGATCTGTAGAATATCGACCACTGTCATGTGACAACCGTTGCTAGGGGCGACAAGCAGTGGAGGGGCTGAGGACCTGCTTGGGCTGGGTTTTTGGGTTTTACCCGAGATTAGTGTCCGAGCCAGTTCCAGAAACACTGGGGGGCACGAGACCCCAAGTCGTGAGGTGACGTGAGTGTTCTGAGCTTCCCGTCCGAGTCCTCAGTTCGACACCAATGTTCGGCGAAACGAAACTGTTCGTCGCAGTGATGTTACGAAATAACTGTATATGAACGTAAGCTTTAGAAAACCGTATTTTCTTAGATAAGGTTTCAATTTTTAGGCAAGGTTGTTGTTTACGAATAGAGTGACACTATCTGGTATAGAGTGACACTGTCTGATATAGAGTGACACTATCTGATATAGAGTGACACTGTCTGATATAGAGTGACACTGTCTGATATAGAGTGACACTATCTGATATTGATTGTTCGGGGTGTCTCAGTCCTTCTTTCGCCCCGAAGTTGCGTGATCGACTGCATTACTCATACTGACTTACTGTAGTTCGAAACGTGAAATATTCTAGGACACATCTCACGGGGAGGGACAGACACCAGGCTGTTTACTGTTCGTCTGCCACGTGATATAGTGCTCGAAGTTCAGAATTTACACCCACAAAAAGAACAGGAAGAAGAAGAAGAAACAGGACTGTGATACATCAAGAAGAGTTACTGACGTCATACTGGTCCTCAGAAAAGAGTAGAAGGCAGGAAGTGAAAGTTCAACTCTATTCGGCTTTCACATTTTTAAGAAAACTTAAGTTCTGGCTCCAGTAGAAAGGAACAAAGTTTAATGCTAGGGTGCTAAATTGTACCGTCAAAACGGTGATTGTGAAAGGCAGCGGAAGAGACTGTGTCCGCCATATTTATTTTCTCCATGTTGCTGTCGTTTGTTAAGACGTAGGTTATATAAAACAGTAAGAGTGAAATAAGCATATGTGTGTCTGAAAACAAGAAGCAAGCAACGTTTGCTGTTGGCTGCCATATTATTGTTACAAGTGTAATGTTTCTCAGACACGGTTCAGAAATTTAAAGGAAACTATAGCAAAGTGATATATAAGACTGAATTTTAACTTAAGGGTATTAGATTTTTGTCACGTGCTCAAGAAAACGTTTCCGTCGCTGAACAGTGACCAAATCTGGACTGCTGCAAGAGAAGTCTAAGGGAGAAATATAACTCATACACTCAATTTTAGACAGAAATAGAGAACTTGCTTGTCCTCAATTAGTTTGTTCTAAGATAAAGAATAAGTTCTTGCTAAATTAGCTGACAAGTTAACATGGATTTCCTATAAGCACAGACGATTCTGTAAAAAAGAAAAATATATTGTTTTGTGGATTGGCCTCCATTATTTCTTATGGATAAGCTCGGTTCTGCAACACATGCAACTCATTAAGTTATTCGGGTTTGGAGTACAACTGCGGTGAGCTTCGAAATCCACCACTTCAAATACTTAATCACCTGCTATATACAAAGACAACCGGGAGTTGAGGGACAGTAGACATTCGAAAGCAGCTGTCTTTGTGGGAAACCAATAGACTTTAGTTATCAAGAATTCAACAACTCTCATGCCTTAAGGGAGGTAGCGGACGCTGGGTGCCAGCACCGTGGTACTCCTGAAGGTGCTGTGGCAGGTGGTGGCAGCGACGAAGTACGCTAACGCAATGGGGACAGTGCTGAGCTTCAGCCCTCGTGAGAGGCGTCCCGTATACACCAGCAACAGCGGTGGTGAGTTCACACTTAACAACTTCAGCTACGAGCAGCTTAACAACGCTAAGAACCGCGAGAACAAGGGCGTCACGGCGGCAGTGGGCGTCGCGAACAACACCAACTCTAACAACCACCACAATGCCACAAACAACCACAACAACATCAATAACAACAATGAGAATGCCAGAATTATCTCCGAAAAGAATGCGCTTGAGAAGAATTTCAAGAAGCATTCGTTGTTTATTAATGCGCTCAGCTGGAAACGATTCTCGACGACAAATAACAACAAGAAGAAGCTGGACAACAAGAACAAGAACCTTTCGGCTTTTCGACAACCGCTGGTCGACAATATCCACCCGCTGGTAGTGGACAAAAATAAAAACATCCAAAAGGCTGCTTCCATCTCCTGCTACTACCCAACCGCTAACAAGTCCACGTCCTCAACTACAATCACAACATCTTCGGGTACAACAGCATCAGCAAGCAGCCTCGACATTGTCCGCGCCAACAACACCAACAACAACACGAACAACCAGCATCAACACTGCGACAAACTGGCACCCAAGGCGGTACTGCTGCCTAACTTGGCCGTCAGTCAACAGCAGACACAACCCCAGCACGCTGCCCCCAAGAAGACGGTGATCCAGGCCTCCACGTCAGAGCTGCTCAAGTGCCTGGGCATCTATTTGCACTCCAAGTGCTACCGCCTCAAGGACTTCCAAGCTGGGGACGCCGTCATGTGGCTGCGAACTGTGGATAGAAGTCTCCTGCTCCAGGGATGGCAGGTGAGCAGGTTCACCATTACATAGTCTTTGGTGCTCACCTAAGCTTTGTTTCCTACAGCTAGTCCAGCGACGAATCCTGATCCCGGGGGTCAGGTCTAACGGAAGGCTACACAGTGCGGCATTGCACCGTTCTGGCCAGACCTGACATCCGGATCTGTATTCGGCGATGAGCAAGGCGGTGTCCATCCGCCTGCATGTTTCATTGCGAAACAATTAAACATATTTTGATTAAATCTGTAACCGGAAAATTTTAAATTATGTTAGTTTCGGTACCGTGAATCTGCTACAAGTACGGAACAATGAACGGAAATATGTTAAAACGAACTCATTTCTATTTATTGGTAAAAGGTAAAGTGTTCCCGTTACAGGCCCGGTGTGGTCCAGAGGGTGGGTAGAGGTATAGCTCTACTCTTCCATGACCGCGGCACTAGAAGGGGGTGAGTGGTCAGCAGCACGCTCCGGCCGC
>Ga0123353_10010764_pt1 | contig 12797 bp, 9 predicted proteins | sample TergutLab28metaG_3_FD_92763 | JGI IMG/M metagenome (GOLD analysis project Ga0123353, IMG submission 92763) | Labiotermes labralis P3 segment gut microbial communities from Petit-Saut dam, French Guiana - Lab288 P3 | ecosystem: Host-associated > Arthropoda: Insects > Digestive system > Gut ...
CGGCCCAGGAGATGTCCGGCTTTTGGGGCATGGGGGGAGGCGACTCGATCTCCTTTTCCCCGGACGGCATTTCGGGCAGGAACCTGGGCTGGCGGGTGAAATACTTGGCTGTCATGGCCGTTTGTCCTCCTCTGCTTGCCCGCCCGTACCGGAGGCGGGCGGCGCGGCCCGCACCGGCGTTGGGCGGCCGCCCGACACGGAGACCCTGTACCACGCGTTGCCGTCGTTCCGGTTGAGGAAGAACAGGTGCTCCCCGATGACGTGCAGCTTGTCCGCGCATTCCCCGCAAAAGCGGATGTGCGCCCCCGTGGCGAGGCTTGCCCTGACGATCGAGTTGCCGTCGGCCAGGTCGCACGCGAAGATGTATTCATCCGTCGCTATTACGCTTTGGGTCCTTATGCCGTCCGCCACGACGAGCTTGCACAGGCCGAAGTCGTACCTGCACAACGCGTAATCCTGGCGCGCATCGGCAAAAATGAGTTGGCCCCCTGCGAAGTTCAGGCTTACCGGATAGCAGTTTGCGAGTTTCTCCGCGCGCCTGTCGCCGGGGCTGAAGCGCTTCAGCCCGCTTTCGGAGGCGAAGTAAACCGTGTCGGAGACCAGGATGAACGAGGACGCCCTTTCTTTTATGACAAGCGAGCTTTTGCTCCTCACGGGGTCATAAATATAGATAAACCCGTCTTCTTCGTCTATGTACAGGACTTTGCCGCCCAGCATGACCAGGTTGGCGCAAGCCCTTTTCAGCAGGCGCGTTTCGGTCCTGTCCTTCCCGTTCAGGTATGTCAGGCAGTCGTAGTCTTTTTGGTTGCTGCAGTAGAGCCCCCTCCCGTCCGAGGCGGCGAACCACATTACGGCGCCGGCTTCCCAGGCCGTGGCCCCGTCCTGCGACATGGCGAGCGTGCCTCCGTAGCCGCTCAGGTCGCAGACGTAAAGGCAGTCGCCCAACTGCGCTATCAGCCCGCCGTTCGATACGTTCATGGTCAGGATCCCCCTTTCCCCTCCAGCACGGTCAGCAGAGCGCCGTTCTCCACGCCCTCGGAGTCCAGGGCCTGGGTGTTTTCCAGGATCCTGCCCACCGGCTCGGCCTGTATCCTTGCGCCCCCCGGCATGTTCCGGCCTGTGATCTCCGACGCAATCGCCAGGAACTCTTCCCCGGTGATGTATCCGGGTATCTTGAGGTCCATTGCGTCTTGCCCCGGTATCCTAAGTGTGATGAATATCTCGTCCATAGCGCCCCTCTTTACAGTTGACAGTTGACAGTTGACAGTTGACAGTTGACAGTTGACAGTTGACAAACCCATTCCGTAGCGGCGAACAGTGTTCGCCACCGTCGCAGACAGTTGACAAACCCATTCCGTAGCGGCGAACAGTGTTCGCCACCGTCGCAGACAGTTGGATAACCGATTCGTAGGGGCGGTAACCTGCCGCCCGCCGCGCCCTCGTTAACAATCGGAACCTAGCCGGAACATGGAAAGGTCACTCAGACTCATAAACCCCGGCAGGACCCCGTTCATGTAGCGCAGCCTCCGCAGCTTGCTAAAGTACTCTAGCCCCGCTGTCTCCGCGGCAAGAGTCCTGTGAATTGCCCGGTCGGTCCTTCCGACCCCTCCGAACATGTCGGCGGTGACCTCCCACTTTTGATTGTAGTAGTCATACGGCTTGTGGGTGACTGACGGGATCGCGATCCCAATGGCAAATGCCAGTATTCCCAGTTCCTGCATCTGGATGAAGTGCCCGTACTCATGCTTCACGTCTTCGATCCCCTCCGGCCAATTGTCTTCCCCGTGCGTCAGGAACATCATTACGAAAGACGCCGACCTATTGGTGTTCGTCCTCACTACGAACATGCCTTTATAGATCGAGAAATAGTTCGAATCGAGCGCCGCCGCCTCGCTCGTGTTGCGCCAGTTGAATTTCCTGACATCCTCGCAGATGTCCGAGGCAAAAACCGCCGCCGCTTTCTTGAAGCCGGCGTATGCGCCCGCCACCGAGTTCGCGATGCCGTCGATCCTTTCCGACGCCGCATTGGCGAAGCTGCCGATCTTTTCCGACACCGCATTGGCGAAGCTGCCGATCTTTTCCGACGCGGCATTGGCGATGCCAGCCACTTCCGTCGCCGCATAGGCGAAGGCGCCCATGGCCTCTTCGCCCGAGCCGTCGGCAAAATGAGCCAACTGCGGCCACAGGCCGTTCAGGTCGACCATTGCCGTCGGCCTGTTCCAGCAGTATGCGTATTCGTTGAGGGAGGGCGGATTCGCGATCGCGCCCTTGGCCACGTCCCTTGCGGTAAACCTCCCCGCAGAAGGGTCGTACTCCCTCGCCTGGGCAAAGTAAGTCCCGGCAAGGCTGTCGCGACGGTAGCCCGTGTACCCGAAAGGCTGCGCGGCCCCCTGGTTGCGCGTGAGGTCGTTGCCGAACTCGTCGTAGGCGTAGCTGTCGACCAGCGCCCCGCCCGCGTCGGCAAATCGCAGCGGGCTGCCGAGTTCGTCCTGCAGGTAGACGCGGCCGCCTTCGCAGCCGCGTTCGGCCACGACTCCAAAGTCCCACATATAGCCCTTCGCGCGCCCGCCTTCATCCGATTGCAGCAAGTTGTGGTACATCCTGGTCAGGTCGAGGACATAGCCGGTGTCCAGCTCCGGGCCGGGCCCGCCGGCCAGCGTTCTGCCCACCCGCTGCCCCAGGCCGTTGTACCGGTACAGCAGGGTCAGCCCGTCGGCGTTTGTCGCCTTCTCCAAGCGGTTCAGCGCTCCGAACTCGTATGCCAGCCCGGCTACCCCGTTTTCCAGTATCCCGGTCACGTTTCCGCGCGCGTCATGCATGTAGTCGCGCGCGACGTCCGGGCCTTCCGCGCGCATGAGCTGTCCGAGCGCATTGAACGAGTAGTTCGTCAGTTTTCCTCCCTCGTCCATGCCGGTCCTGTTCCCGAATGCGTCGTAGGTATACGCCCGCAGCGATTTGCCGTCCTTTGACACATCGGTGAGCCGCCCCATCGCGTCATAGCCGTATACGTACAGCCCGCTGTCTGGCTCCATCCCCCGGCGGTGCTTTTCGATTGCGGTCTTGTTTCCCATAAGGTCATAGCTGTATCCGTACCGGTCCAGCACCCCTTCGCGGTCGCTGGACGTCAAGGCGGACAGCAGGCCCATCTCATTGTATTCATAGCGCGTGCCCATGCCGTTCGAGAACTGTTTCTCGCACAGGCGCCCGTTCCCGTCGTAGGCATAAGTGGCGGTGATGTCCCCGTCGGTCAGTTGGCGGAGGCGCACGGCTTCGTCGTAGCTGTACGACGCTTTTTTGCCGTCGGGATAGACCGTCTCCAGGCGTTCGCCCGCGGCGCCGTAGCGGTACCGCACTTCTTTGCCGTTGCAGTCCGTTACCTTTACGGCGCGCCCCAGCGGGTCGGACTCGATGGCCGTCCGCCCCAGCCAGTCCTGTATCCCGATTAGGCGGCGCAGCGGGTCGTAGCTCATCAGCACCGTCTTTCCGTCCGCATACTCCATGTTCTCCAACTTCCCGTTTAGCCCGTACGCGTATTGCGTGAGGTAGCTGTCCTTGTCCTTTTTGCCGGTCACGCGGCCCAACGCGTCGTAAGAGTACGTCTCGCTTTGCCCCAGTGCGTCTTCGACGCATTCGATCTGCCCCAGGAGGTTCCTGTGGTATGTCGTTGCCCGCGCCTGGGGGCCGAACTGTTCGATTTGGACCAGCTCGCCCATGGCATCGTAGCTATACCTGGACTTGCTGCCCAGCGCGTCGATGACCTGCAAGAGCTTCCCGGTGGCGGAATACTCGTATCGCGTCCTGTTGCCGTTGGCGTCGGTCACTGATGCCACGTTGCCCAGGGCGTCATAGGAATACCGCTTTTCCTGGCCGAGGTTGCTGCTTACGCCGACTATGCGGTTGAGCGAGTCGTAGGAGTAATTCAGCGCGTACCCGCTCTGGGACTGTTTTGTGACGAGGTTCTTTGCCGCGTCGTAGCCATAGCGCGTCCATCTGCCGTCCGGGGACACTTCCCGCTCCAACAGCCCGCCGGGCGCGTACTCAAACGTCCTGGTCCTGCCCGCCGGGTCGGTCACAGTCGAGACCATGCCCAGCGGCGTGTACGTGAACGCTGTCTTGTTGCCCATGGGGTCGGTCTCTTCGGTTTTTTGGCCTGCCGCGTCGTAGGCATACGTCCGGACGTACCCCATGGCGTCCGTCGCCGACGAGACCAGCCCCATCTCGTTGTACGTGAAGCTCGATTTTGCCCCGTCCGCTTCGGTGACTTCCGTGACGCGGTCGAGCGCGTCGTACGCCAGGCGTGTCTTCCCGCCCTGCGTGTCGGTGACGCATGTGCGGTTGCCGTTTGGGTCATACTCGTACTCAACGCTGTGCCCCAGCGCGTTCGTCACCTTGACCAGGCGCCGCATCTTGTCGTACTCGAAGAACGTCTCCGCTCCGTTCGCGGCCGTTTGCTTCGCAATGCCCCGCGTGGCGTCGTCTTCCCAACGGGTTTCCTGCCCGTCGGGCCCGACGAAGCGGGCGAGCCTGCCCAGCGCGTCGTAGCCGTACAGGCTTGTCCCGCCGTCGAAGTCGGTGGCTTTCGTCAGTCTCCCCGCCCGGTCGTACTCGTATGAGCGCTCTTTCCCCTCGGCGTCCACGACCTTCGTCAGTTCGCCCCGGCGGTTGTAGGCAAAGAGGGTCTTGTTGCCGTTCGGGTCGGTCGCGGCTGTGGCCAGGTTGTTCGCGTCGTACTCGTACCTTGTCCCGGGCATGCCTACGTCCGCCACGCAGACGACGTTGCCGCGCCCGTCGTATGCCAGTTCGACTTCGCTGCCGTCTGGTTGCGTCAGGCGGACGGGCTGCCCGTTTTCGTTGTAAACGAGCGTCCGGGCCCTGTTCAGGGCGTCTCGCGCGCTTACGAGGTTGCCTTTGCCGTCGTACTCGCAGGCCATCCGTTCGACGCCGTTTATGGCGACGCTGGTTGGTTTGTTGAGCTTGTTGTATTCCACGGCGGCAGTCTCGCCGAGCGCGTTCGTGACCAGTGACAGGTTCCCGCGCCCGTCGTAGCCGTAATGCGTCTCGTTGCCGTTCCTGTCTGCTTTCCAGGTGCGCCGGTTCTGTTCGTTGTAGGCGTAGCGTTCCTCGCAGTCGGCGTATATGGCGGCGGTGCTGCGCATCCTGTCGTCGCGCGCGTAGGCGACCTCATTCCCGTTTTGCTCGGTCACGCGGATCTCTTTTTCCTCGTCGCGATAGTCATACGCCGTGGCGCCGCCATCGGGGAAGCTCTGTTTGGTTATCCGGCCCTCCGCGTCGTATTCGTTTGCCAGCACGAGCGCGCCAAGCGGGTCGACTATGCCGCTGATCCTCCCGTTGCCATCGTACATGTACTTGTGCTCCTGCCCCTCTTCGCCGGTTGCCGAGCTCACCCTGCCGCCCTCGTACGATAGCCGGACCGTCCTGCCTGTGCGGTCGGACACTTCGGCTATGTTGCCTTCGGGCGAGTATCTGTACGCGAGGGCGCCCCCGGAGTTGTTCTCCACGCTCACGAGCCGGCCCTGTTCGTATGCCAGCGTCGCGCTGTTGCCGTTCAGGTCGGATATCATCGTGTTCCTGCCGTCTTTGTCGAATGAGTAGGACAGGTTGCCGGCCGGCCGGTAGACGAACCCCTTGGCTGTCTTCCTGAGCTTGTCGTGCTTGTTGAAGCTCTGCGTGTACGTGCCGTTGGCGTTTTGGAAGAATACTTCTTCGCGCCCGTCTTCCAGGCGCAGCGCGACGGCCTCGGCGCCTTTTTCCAGGCTTACGGCGAAGTTGTGCGTCCACCCGGGCCCGAGCGCGCCCGCGCGTTTTTCCCGGGAGTTGTAGGACATCCTGAACGACAGGGGGTACAGCCCTTTCGTGCTCAGGTACTCTTTGTAGTAGACGAAGTTGCCCGTCGCCATGTTGACCGGGTCGCCGCCATACATGTTGCTGTCGAGGTTCAGGCCCTTCATCATGTCCGCTATCGTTTCGGGTGGTATGCCCCAGGACGTTAGCGTGGCGATGGCGCCCTCGGGCTCGCCTATGCTGCCGAACAGGCGCTTGGCCGTGGCTTCGAGCGTTTCGGCGCCGATCGCGTATTTCGTTATCGCCTGCCGCAGGCAGACGAGCTTTTTCTTGCGGTCGCCCAGCATCCTGCGATAGGCAGGCAGCTCCGTTAGCCTGAAGCGCGGCGCGCCGAACAGTTCGTCTTCCGCTTTTTGGACCAGCCCCAGCAGAATGTCGATCTGCTCGATTGCTCTGTCGCAGGACTTGGCCGCGCTCTCCTTTGCGTCCGGGCTAAAGGTGAGGATGTTCTTGTCCCCGTCGTCCGGGCGGGCGCCCACGATGCCGGCAAAGCCCCGGGCCTGGCGGTTCAGCGCCTCCGCCTGGTCCAGCACCGTCTTCATGGCGCTTCTCATGTTGGAGACTGCCTTTTCGTGTTCATGGAAGTTCGTGTTCCACTGTTTGGCCTTGCCTTTGTACGCGTTTGCGGCGTCGCCAGTCCATGTGGTGGGCGACGTGAGTTTTTTGTTCGAGTCGGATACCGACTTGCCTATCGCTTTCGTTGCGTCTATTGCCTTTCCTGACTGCGCCACCGTTTCCTGCAGTTTCGGTATGTCCAGGACCAGTTTGTCCATGTTCCCCCTCGCTTCCTAGCATCTTGAAGGTATTGCGCGTTTTATCTCTCGTTGTCTCTCGCTGTCTCTCAAGAGCCCGTGTAGGCAAGAAGGTCATTTCTGGTGGAACTCGCTGTCCTCTGTTTCGAGCATATCCAGCTCACTCCTCAGAGCGGAAATCCTCGTATCGCATTGGCGAATCATCGCGTCGATTGAGGCCGGCGAGCCTTTGTTCATGTTCAGTATGGCGCTTATGCACGCCCCCATGCCGTCGGGCGTCGCCATGCCACTCATGTCCCGGCCCAGCACCCGCAGCCGCGAGTCCAGAGTTTCGCTCATGTTCCTAAGGGACTTGATTGCTTCCCTTGCGTTCGATGTCCTCGATATGTCGTTATTGGTTCTTGATATCTTAGCGCAGCGGCACGCCATTGCCCTGTCCCCCTCACTCGCTCGATAATAGCAGATCGGCCATTGCGTCTACTTTGCTTGCGGCCAGCGCGTCCTGTTCCTTCATGAAACTTTGCGAAGTAGTCACGTCGTTGATCATCCGCTCCAGCACGAATCCGTTGACATAGAACCCGGCCTTCACTCTTTCGGCTGCTTCCGCGAAGCTTGTCCCGCTGCTTCCTTTCCAGCCGCTGGCCATGGAGTCCATATCTTTCTGATACTCCGTCCCCGCTTCTTTGAGGCAGCCCGAGGCAAGAAGCAGGGCTTTGATCCGCAGGGAGATCTCAAAAAAATTCAGTATGAACAGCATCGACATGTTTTTTCCTCCTTTTGGCTGCGAAGCGGCCCCTCAGTTTGTCACTCTCATCGTGTAGGTCTGCGTTCTTTGCAGCAGGTACGGGCTTGTTTCCCCGAATCTGAGCATCCGCATATACGCGCTCCGGAACTTGTACTCGCTTCTAGCCGTTATTGTCACGGCGGTGGCTATCGCGTCGCCGTCCGCCGCCTCGTCCCGGAAGTCGACGTATACTACGAAATCGTTGTAATCCCCGCCGGCGGACACGAACCGCAATGGGTTCGACGACGGGGCGACGCAGTCCATCCCGTAGGAGACCGCGAAGGTGTCGGCAAAGCTCCGCAGGAACGCTTCCTCGTCCGCTACTGCGTCTATCTCCCGCATGTATACGTATGTATAGCTGGACTCCCTGGCTGCCCGGAACGAGTTGTACATGGTCGAGGACAGCAGGACCCTGTCCCGGCCGAGGCAGAACACTTCCACTATGGGGGTGATCAGGATCGAAACGAAAAGCACCGCGACAATTATGTATAGGAATACCTTCATGTAGGTTCACCCGCTGTTATTCACAGTATTATTATATCCTGGATACTCGCAGCAGACCTTGAATCCCTTATGGATTAACGGTTGCAATAGAAACCACGACACCGCGCCCAACAATTTTCCATTTTCCATTTTCCATTTTCCATTCGGGCCCCTAGGCCCGTCGGGCCCGCTTCGCGGCCCTTAATCCGGCCCGAAGTCGTATTCCAGGTCCTTGTAGTGACGCGTGGTCACCGTCGTTATCGTGAAAGCGACAGGCACGTCGGCGGCGCTGATCTGGCTGCCGAGCATCTGCATGCGGAACGGATATACGGCGCTTACAGTTATCGTTACCAGGTTCCCCATCTGGACATAAGGCTTGTCTTCGTCGCGGCCGAGGAGATAGTAGTACGTGTTCACGTCATGGGGGCCGCTGCGTTCGATGGCGTCCCTTCCGTTCTCGTGTTTGGCTTCGATCTTCACGCTCGCCGCCCTGTCCTCGAATATCGGCCTGCCCTTCAGTTCCTCCAGGATGTCACCGTAACAGTCATAGGAAAGGTAATTGTATGTCGAGACCGTCTGGGAGACGTGGAACGCGGTCTGTATGACCTCCATATAGAACGGGAAAAAGAATGCCAGGTTGAAAAACACGATGATGCAAGCCACCGTGAGGATGGCGATCAACACTACTTTTAGGAACCCTGACATAACCCTTTTCCCCTGTCTCCTTCATCAGCTATCTGTCATCTGTTATCGGCTATCGGCTATCTGTTATCTGTTATCTGTTATCTGTTATCTGTCGTCGTACATCGAGCCTATTACCGTGACCGTGACCCTGTCGAAGTCGCCGCTTGGCGGCGCGGCAAGGTTTGCCCGGTTCTCATAAGGGCCCGCGAACTCGAACGGGTCCATCCAAGCCCGGATGGCATAGTCCCCGTTCGGCATATTTGCATGGGTGTACATGTTTCTGCCGGGGGGAGGCGCCATGGTGAACGTGACCACCGTTTCCTCTTCCACCAGATAGATCGCTTTGTCCGTCCGCTCCCGGTACAAGTACAGCGCCCTGCTGGCGTCCGTCCCCGACGCCGCGTAGCCTTCCATCGCCTCTTGCAGCAGCGCGTCCACGTTCCCGGTGCGCGCGCCTGTCGTCTCCAGCCTGGCGGCGCTCCTTCTGGTCGCCCCCGTGCTGACGCCCAGGACCGACCGGCTGTTCGCCTCCGACACGTTCGTGAGCCTGGTCACGTTCCCGCCCGAAGCGACGTACTGCAGCTCGGAAGAGTACCGGAACTACTCCGCCACGAGCTCCACGAGCTCCGCGTGCTCTTCGGTCGGGCCGTCCGTTTCCTTGTACTGCGCCGTCCTTACCGTCGCGGCGTATGCGCCGAGCGGGTTGAAATAGTACCCGGACTTGATCGGGTAGCCTATTGACTGCAGGCGCCTGTCGGTAGCGAACACCGCGTTCGCGTAGTTGCTCCGGCCTGTCCTGCCCGCCCACGCGGCCGCCCTGTCCGCCCGGTAGCCGGCTTCCTGGGACAGCCTCGTTTCCCACGCCACTTCGCAGGAGCTCTGCCCGGTGAACGTCCTCTCGTATTGCCCGTCCACCGCCTCCCACCTCGTGACGTTGCCGTTCGCGTCGCGGTGGCTCATCCAGCGGACTGTGTCGAATGGTATCGGCGTCCCTTCCCACTGCAGGTCGTAAGTCACGCCGTTGTCTATGACCTCCGTGCTCTCCGCCCAGTTCTGGAAGGTCCTTGTCGAGGGGAGAGCCTCGGCCCCGTTGTATACGTTGACCACTATGGTCTGGCTGTTGCTAACGTCGCCGAAAACTGCGGTGACCGTTCCTTCTATTTTTTCTCTCGTAGTGCGGCTGGTCCATTGCCCCGTTACAACGTTGAACTCCGTCTCGATGGTTGTCTCGGTGTATGTGTAGGAGCGGCTGACCGACCCTTGCGCCGTCACTGTCCCGGTCCTTGGCGGCTTGATCTTTTCCTGCGCGTTGTTCGCGCCGTAGTCCCCGTAGACCGGGTCGTCGAGATAGTTGTCCCGGTCCCTGATTATCTTCGTCCGGATCAGCGGGTCCAGCGTTATTTCCTCTTCGTACGACGATATTTCAATCGAATAAGTGCCGCTGCCGCCCTCTGTCCCGCCTTCCACCGTGAACTCATTGTAGAGCCAGGGCGTCTCATTGGTGACGACTAGCGTCCCCGTTGCAGCCCCTGACCACTGTGCTCCTACTGACACAGGCAGCGAAAGCAGCGCGGTCGTCTCGCCGAGGCGGAACGCCTCTGCCTGCGATAGGGTGTCGTAGTCCAGCGTGATGTCGCCTGCCGTTGCCACCGGCATGGCCGCTGCGACAACGAGCTTCACTGTGTTGTCGGCCAGGCTGGACTCGAACGGGTCGTTGCCGCCGGGATTGACGGTGAATTCCACATCCACGCTCCGGTTGGGCATCGCGAAGCGAAACGGCACTGTCGCTTCGCCTCTGGATGGGACTGCAAGCGTCTTTGCGGCTTCGGCTTTGCCGTCGACGGTAATCGTGTATGCTGTGCTGATCCCGCCCGGAAACGTCGACGCGACGCGGAAGTCCAGTTCCACTATGTCGCCGGGCCGGGCGCAGGAAATGGATTCCTGTATCGACGCGGAGAGGTTCTCGCCGTCCGTGAGGTAGAACTGTACCTCCAGAGGGAAATAGAACGTCGCCCCGACCGCTGCCAGTTGGAAAACGCCCCCTTTGCCTCCGATAGAGATCTCATTGCCCAGGTACCCCCGGTTGTGCTCATGCACAATGCCTCTGTCGAATTTCGTGTCAAGGGCAACGAATGAGTTCGCGCCGGCGCCGACGGTGCGCAAATGCCCCAGCCACCAGGCCCCGTTCGGATTCATGTGCGCCGGCTCAGAGGCATATTGCCCGGTCCCGGCCGAGTAGTATATCACGTGGCTCCCCAGCCCGTCGCCAGTATCCGCCCGTGCCGACTGGTCCGGCCTGTCCGTTACCGCCCCCAACACCCTGCCATAGCCATTCGCGGGGATGGGCAGGCCAGGGGCGGCTTGCTCTATGATGTTATTGCTGCCCGTCGCTAAGGCGATGGCCGCAGAAGCTGAATGCAGCGTTATAACTGGAGAGCTGGGGTCATTTGGGTCTTCTCTCATAAAGTTGAACTTGACCGGCAGCCTCATAGTCAAGCAATCGGCGTCCAAGGCAAGCATATCGCCGGACCAGGCCATCCTTGAAGGGAACATGCGGTCGATGTCCAGGCGGTTCTCCGCCCTCTCGGCCTCGTCGACGGCATAGCCGGCGCGCACGGCGGCGATCACCCTCCTGCCTGAGTCGACGGCTTTCTTGACTTCATCCGGCAATGGGACGCTGAATACTTCTTCGGCCCCGCTGCGCAGCATCAACTCTTCGAAGTTCAGGTAGTTTGGCGAAATCCCTTCGATCCCGTCGCTGCCGTTTATGTACACCTTTCCCGTCCTGGTTCCGGCGGTCCATCGCCAGAAGTCGCCGGGGGTCCCTTCCGCGTGGTGGTGCCACATATCGAAACTGGGCTTTATCTTCACTATTGCGCCGATTTTTGACGACTCCTTCATTTCGACTTCGTTTCCGCTGAGGTCCCTGAAGGCGCCGCCTCTTTCGAAAACAAGCGCGAACTGCGGCGCTTCGGCCAGCGCCGGCAACGGCGGCGCCATTGGCGATAGCGACAGCGACGGCAACGGCGACAGCGACAGCGACAGCGACGGCGACGGCGACGGCGACAGCGGCGGCGACGCGCTTGTGCCGGGGGCAGCAATGGGGGCGCACAGCGGTAGCAACAGCATACAGGGGACAAGCGCTGACAATGCCCGCCTTTTCAGCGCGTTTCGCCTTTTCGCGGCATTTTTCAGTTTCGCGGCATCCTGGCTTCCCATTGTCCCCGGCTTTTCCAGGGTTTCCGGCTTTTCCAGGGTTTCCAGCCTTTTCACTGTTTCCGGCCTTTTCACTGTTTCCAGTCTCCTAATGATGTCTCGCCTTTTCATGCCATCTCGCCTTTTCAACTAAACTTCACGATGGAAGACCCATCTATTTTGATTATCCTGTGGTACTCGTCTATCTCCGCGCCCCACCAGTCCAGCGCGTTCTGGCGCAGCTCGCTTTCCGCGAGGTTTTGGGCGTTGATGTTCACCCTGAATGAGGACTGGGCGAACCTCGAACCCTCGATTGCCGGGGAATTCCTGGGGGTCACCATGTTGCAGTTCATGTATATCCAGAATATGTCCTCATACGGGATATACCTCACCTCTGCGCAGACCTTGCCGCTTATCGGGTTGGGGAGCAGATATTCGCTCCCTTTTTCCCTGTCGCCCGCTGTGCGCTCAAACGATTCGTACAGCCACATCCTGGTGTCCCAGTCCCCTCCCGCGCGTATCTTGTCGCACATGAGCGTGACGCGGAACTCCGTGTTTTCCGGCAGGCCCTCCGGCAGGGTGTAGCTCATGAAGACCCTGTCCCCGGCGTACGTGATCCGCAGCGACTCATACCACTGCATATAGAACACGTTCGCGTGTTCCGCCAGGAACATCCCGTGCTTGTCGTACATCGCCGGGTCCCAAGGCATGGACCCCTGGCCGTCCGTTCCTCCGTCTTTCTGTCCGGCGCCTTGCCCGTCTTCCTGCCCGGCGCCCTTTCCGGTTCCCTTAGCGTTATCCGGCGATGGCGAGGCGATATGTACCGTCCTTGTTGCGGCGTCCCAACGCACTGTCGCCCCGAACGACTCCGCCAGGAACCTCACGGGTACGTAAGTGCGGTCGTTCCCGATGACGGCCGCCGTGTCCATCGCCTTCCTCACCGGTATGTTGTCCGGCGAGTCCCTGACATAGAAGACGTTGCTGCCGATATAGAAGTCCACGCTCCTGGCGGCGCCCCCGGTCTCCATCGAGAATGC
>Ga0123353_10010765_pt1 | contig 12796 bp, 9 predicted proteins | sample TergutLab28metaG_3_FD_92763 | JGI IMG/M metagenome (GOLD analysis project Ga0123353, IMG submission 92763) | Labiotermes labralis P3 segment gut microbial communities from Petit-Saut dam, French Guiana - Lab288 P3 | ecosystem: Host-associated > Arthropoda: Insects > Digestive system > Gut ...
AGTGCCAAGCGTGGGCGGCCGCGAACCGCGCCGGCTTTCGCGTCAGGTGCTGGCGGAGATTTGCGAGCCGCGCATGGAGGAGATTCTTTTCCTTGTTGAGCAGGAACTGAGCCATTCCGGCTTCAAGGATATGGTAGGCGCGGGGGTAGTGCTGACAGGCGGAGCGGCGCTGATCGAAGGTTGCCAGGAACTGGCCGAACAGATTTTCAACCTGCCCACGCGCATCGGATATCCCCAGAATATCGGCGGCCTCAAGGATGTTGTCGACAGCCCGAAGTTCGCGACCGCTGTCGGCCTTCTGCGGTACGGGGCGGAAAAGGAAGGCAGGGGACAACGGCGATTCGCCCCTGCGGGAGATTCCGGCCTGTTCAACAAGATTTTCAAAAGAATGAAACAATGGTTTTCCGAAGTTTCCTAGGCTCATACGCGCTGCATTAGAGATTTTGCCTTTTTCGACTGCATGGGAACTGGTGGTATAACGAATAAGGGAGGAAGATCGCATGGAAATCGAACCTATTGAACCTGAACCCTTTGCCAACAGGGCAAAGATAAAAGTTATGGGCGTCGGCGGCGGCGGGGGCAATGCTGTGCAGCACATGATCGATTCCGGTTTGCGCGGCGTACAGTTTATCTGCGCCAATACCGACGCTCAGGCTCTCAAGAACAGCGCGGCTGACAGCAAAATTCAGATTGGGGAACGGTTGACCAAGGGGCTTGGCTCCGGCGCGGATCCGGCCGTCGGACGTGAAGCGGCGCTGGAGAGTGTGGCCGCCATCAAAGAGTATCTGGCTGACGCGGACATGGTATTTGTGGCAGCGGGCATGGGCAAAGGAACGGGTACCGGCGCGGCGCCGGTTATCGCGCAACTCGCCAAGGAACAGGGCGCGCTGACTGTGGGCGTGGTGACGAAACCCTTCAGCTTTGAAGGCGCTAAGCGCAAGGCCGCCGCTGAATTGGGCATTGCCGAATTCCGTCAGCACGTGGACTGTCTGATTACCATCCCCAATGACCGATTGATGACCTTTGCGTCCAAAAAAGCGCCGTTCAAGGAACTGCTCAGCAAGGCGAACGATATCCTGCATTGCGCCGTTAAAGGCATCTCCGATGTGATTACGTCGGAAGGGGATTTCAACGTGGACTTCGCCGACGTGCGCACCACCATGCGCGAAGTAGGTCTTGCGCTGATGGGCACCGGCGTCGCCTCGGGAGAAAACCGCGCCCGTGAAGCGGCCACGCGCGCGATCACAAGTCCTTTGTTGGAAGACGTGTCCATCGACGGCGCTAAGGCGGTACTGTATAACATCACCGCGAGCAAGGATATCTTGGCTGACGAAATCCAGGAAATCGGCGATACCATTCGCGATGCCGTGCATCCTGACGCCAACGTGATCTGGGGCATGGTCTTTGATGATAATGCTGGCGACACACTGCGCATTACCGTTATCGCTACCGGCATTGAGGCTCCGCCGAAGCTGGCGGCTTCACCGGGCACGGGCAAGGTGACGATTTTCCGCGAAAAATCTCCTCCAGCACGTGAACAGACGCTGCAAACGCCGCTGACGGCGCTTGCAGAAGGAACGCAACGCCAGCCCCGCAGGGTGCCTCATCAATGGTATGATGAAAAGAGCGATCGGCCTGCCTTTGATCGCAAGAGGCAGGCGGTTGGGCATCGGAAAGCGCATCCGCATGCCCCGGGAGAAGAGGATTTCCTTTTTGACGAAGATGAGTTTGAGATGCCGGCCTTTATCCGGAGGCAGGCGGATTAGGGTAATTTCACTGTGAAATGGCACGATAAACTGCGTTCACAGGCGCATTGTCCATAACGCGCGGCACACCCGCCGCGCAATGGTTTGGCGGGCCTATTGTGCTGCGGCCCGTCGAGCGCCTCCTCCCAAGAACACCGGGGTAGCCCATGACGCCTCGGTGTTCTTTGCATGTATGTTCAGATCGCTGCCGGCGGCAGGCCTAGTTGCGGCAGTGCCGCTTGCAGCGCATGGGCCGCGCTCAGCAGGGTCGCTTCATCAAAGGGGCGGCCGATAAGCTGCAAGGCGGTCGGCATGCGGCTTTGCGCTCCCAGGCGCAGGGGCAGGGACAGGCCGGGCAGGCCGGCAAGATTCACGGGCAGGGTGTACATGTCCCTCAGGTACAACGAAAGCGGATCCTGGTTTTCTTCGCCCAAATGCCACGCGGTGAGCGGCGCGACGGGGCCGCAGATGATATCGCATTGTTGGAATGCGGCCTCAAAGTCCCGCTGGATAAGCCGCCGCACCTGGGCGGCCTTTTTATAGTAGGCGTCATAATAGCCGGAAGACAGCACATAGGTTCCTAGTATGATGCGGCGTTTCACTTCTTCGCCGAAGGCCTCGCTACGGCTACGCGCGTACAAGTCTTCAAGGTTCTGCGCGCCTTCCGCGCGGCGTCCGAAATGCACTCCGTCGAAACGGGCCAAATTGGAACTCGCCTCGGCCATGAGGATGATATAATACGCGGCGGTGGCCAGATGGGTGAGGGGCAGCGAAACAGGCACGATCTCCGCGCCGAGTTGTTGCGCTATATCCACGGCCTCACGGCAGGCCTGCGCCATCTCCTCGCTCAAACCCTCGGTCAGAAATTCTCTGGGCAGACCTATGCGTATTTCTTTCAGATTGTTTCGGGTTTGCAGCGCCGTCATGTACTCATCCACAGGCGCCGGAGACGAGGTGGCGTCGCGCGGGTCATGTCCCGCGATGACGGAAAGCACGAGCGCGCAATCCTCCACAGTACGGGCTAGCGGCCCAATCTGATCAAGGGAGGAACCCAGCGCGAGGCCTCCATACCGCGATACGCGGCCATAGGTAGGTTTAAGACCCACGCAGCCGCAGAAGGCCGCCGGCTGGCGTATGGAACCGCCGGTATCGGCGCCCAGTGAGGCGAAACACTGGCAGGCGGCCACGGAGGCGGCGGATCCTCCGCTGGAGCCGCCGGGCGTGCGCGTGGGATCCCACGGATTTTTACTGGGCCCGAATGCGGAAAACTCTGTGGAGGAACCCATAGCGAATTCATCCAGATTGGTTTTGCCCAGGATGATGGCCCCCGCTTCACGCAGGCGCCGCACGACAAAGGCGTCGTAACTGGGCGTGAAGTTTTCCAGCATGCGCGAGGCCGCTGTGGTGGGCATATCTTTGGTGCATAGAGAATCCTTGAGGGTGAAGGGCACGCCCCAGAGGGGGCGGGAAGGGTCCGGTCCCTGGCTGTCCAGCTGTTTCGCTTCTTCCAGCGCGGCGTCATCCCGTCTGCTGAGCAGCGCGTTGATCCGGGGTTCTGTCCGTTGTATCTGCGCCAGACAGGCGCGGGTAGCTTCCTCGGCGCGCGCTTCGCCTTTGGCAAGCCTGTCGCGGACTTCCACCAGGGAAAGCTGATGCAGCGCCGTCATCCTACTATCCTCGGCACGACAAAATAGTGTCCGTTCTGTTCCGGAGCGCCGGCAAGCAGCGTTTCCCGGTCAAGGGACGCTTCGACCAGATCGGGACGCGCGGCAGCACTGTGCCATACGGGCTGGTACAGGACTTCCACTCCCTGCGTGTCCACAGCGTTCAATTCATCCATGTAGCGCAGAATGACGCTGAACTGGCGAGCGAAACGCTCCTGCGTCGTCTCGTCCAAATGCAGTTTTGCCAGTTCGGCCATGTGCGCCACATTTGCCCGGGTGATGCTCATGTATGCTCCTGGGGGTCGTTGTGTGTCAGCGTTGAGGAGGCCTTGCCATATCCGGCGAAGGCTCGGCCTTTTGCGGCGCCGGCGCGCGTGTTCCGGGCGCTGAGGGCGGCAGGCTAACGGACGGGCGTGGCAGCCACAAAGGCGAGGCCGTGGCGGGGGGGGGAGCGAGCAGCGCCGGGGCTGGGCTTTCGCCCTGCGCTATGCGCAGCCGTTCCGCAAAACGTTCCTGCGCCTCCTGCCAAGCTGTTTTAAGCTGTTCAGGCTGTACGGGCGCAAAACCGCCCGCAACCGGAGAGAACACAAAGAGGGCTTGCGTGGCCTTTCCTTGGGCGTCCCAGGCGAGGGGGGCCATGGTCCAGGCAACGTGGCGTTGCGCTTCCGCAGCGCGTTGCGTCACCATCTGCGGAGTCCAGCCGGCAGTGAGTTTCATGTGGACGGCAAAATGCAGGAAGTCGTAGCCGAGGCCTATCCAGAAGTCCGGAGCGGCGTCCTGCATGGTTGTGAGCAAGGCTTGCGCGCTCGGACTGGCGAGGCCCGGATTCCAGGCGCCGGGAAATAGGGCGAGCTGGTAATTTTGGGGCAGGGCAGGGGGCCTGCGCTGTATGCCTTCTCCCCAAAGCGAGTCGCCGAGCAGCACGAGCCTGTCTTCCCCGTTATAATGCAGGCTGGTGATGAGTTGATCCGCGGAAGACCAGGAATCCGGCAGGAAAATGGCCTGAAGATTAGCGGTAGGGAAGGGGGTTTTGTTGATTTCGTGTCTGCCGACGAGCTGGGCCGCCGCTTTCGGCCACTCTGCCGGCGCGCCTGGGGTATAGGACGCCGTTTGCGTCATGGCGCCGCGCAATGCGGCCCGTTGGCGGAAAATTTCCGCCATACGGCTGCCGTAGGGCGCATCGGGATAAAAAACGCCGTAGGAGGTGAAACCCATTTCGATTTGCAGGAAACTGAGCAGCGCGTCCGCCTGATCCTGGGGGCTGGGGAAGAAGCGCCAGGCGGTAAAGCCTTCATCGCCCGGCTCAAGCTGAGGCAGGAAGGCGAAAAACGCCCGTCCTGCGGCGGCGGGCGACTTTTTGGCCGCGCTGTAGGCCGCTGTCTGCATGGGCCCGCCTACCAGAGCGCATTCGGGCGGCAAGGCGGCAAGCTGGTTCAGCCAGTCGGGCTGGTCGACATCCAGCAAGCGCACGTTCACGCGTGTGCCTTGGCGTTCCAGATCCCGTTTCGCGATGCTTGCTCCCTGCGCGATTTTTTCAGCGAACTCTTTGATGGACCCTTGCAAGGGCAAGGCCAGCGAACAACACAGGGAACCATCTGAGGAAGCGGGACGGATGGCGGGAGATGCCTGTTGCTGTCGTTCGGGTCTGGCTGAGGTCTGCGGGGGAGGGGCTGGGGTCGGCCACAAAGACGGCAGGCAGGCGCTGAGCAGGATACAGGCGGACAGGACAGCCGCACGAAAGAAGAGACGCCGCGCGTTCGCGGGCGCTGGGCGGGAGGGTGTTTTCATGGCGCGCTGGGTTCTCCTGTTTGCAACGCATTACGCCAGTCCGCGTTTTTTCGCGGACTGGCGTAGAGTAAATCAGAGCAAGCAGTTCATGCAAGGACAAGCTTTCCGGAAATTGCGGAAAACTTGATCCAAGGCTTATTTTTTGACTTCCGTAAAGTCGGCGTCCACAACATCGTCACCGTCTTTCTTAGCGCCATCGTCTGCGGAAGCGCCTGCCGCGCCGGCGCCGCCCGCCTGTTGCTGGCTTTGTTGCTGGTAGAGTTGTTCCGCCAGCTTGTGGGAAGCTTGGGCCAGCGTATCTGTGCCCTGTTTGATGGCTTCGGCGTCTTCGCCTTCCATAAGCTTGCGCAGGGCTTCCAGTTTTTGTTCGATATCGGACTTGAGGGAAGCGTCCACCCGATCGCCGAGATCTTTCAAGGACTTTTCCGTGCCGTAGATCAGGCTGTCGGCGTGGTTGCGGGCTTCGATGAGTTCTTGCTTTTTCTTGTCTTCCGAGGCGTTGGCTTCGGCTTCCCGCACAAGGCGCTGGATGTCCGCTTCGGACAGGCCGGAGGAAGCCGTGATTTGGATGGATTGCTGCTTGCCGGTGCCGAGGTCCTTGGCGGAAACATTCACGATGCCGTTGGCGTCGATATCAAAAGATACCTCAATCTGGGGCACGCCGCGCGGAGCCGGAGGAATGCCGGTCAGGTCAAAGCGGGCCAGGGTCATATTGTCGCCGGCCATGGGACGTTCGCCCTGAAGCACATGGATGGACACCGAAGGCTGGTTGTCCGAAGCTGTGGTGAAGGTGTTGCCTTTGCGTGTGGGAATGGTGGTGTTGCGCTCAATAAGGCGCGTAAATACGCCGCCCATGGTTTCTATGCCCAGTGAGAGCGGCGTCACGTCAAGCAGCAACACGTCCTTCACGTCGCCGGCAAGGATGCCCCCCTGAATGGCTGCGCCAACAGCCACCACTTCGTCGGGATTTACGGAGCGGTTGGGCTCCTTGTTGAAGAATTCCCCCACCTTTTTCTGCACCAGGGGCATGCGGGTCATGCCGCCGACAAGCACAACCTCGTCGATCTGGCCGGTGGAAAGGCCAGCATCGCTCAGAGCTTTGCGGCAAGGCTCAATGGTGCGATCCACAAGATCCGAGACGAGCTGTTCGAGCTTGGCGCGGGACAGTTTGATCAACATGTGCTTGGGGCCGTGCTGGTCCGCCGTGATGAAGGGCAGGTTCACTTCGGACTCCATCGCGGTGGACAGATCCTTTTTGGCTTTTTCGGCGGATTCCTTCAAACGCTGTAAGGCCATGCGATCCTTGGACAGATCGATGCCGTTTTCTTTTTTGAATTCTTCAACCAGGAAGTTGATGATACGCTGGTCGAAGTCTTCGCCGCCCAGGAAGGTGTCGCCATTGGTCGCGCGCACTTCAACAACGTTGTCGCCCACTTCCAGAATGGAAATGTCAAAGGTGCCGCCACCGAGGTCGAAAACCGCGATTTTTTCGTTGCTTTTGCGGTCGAAGCCATAGGCCAGGGAAGCCGCTGTGGGTTCGTTGATAATACGCTTGACTTCCAGGCCCGCGATGCGTCCGGCGTCTTTGGTGGCCTGGCGTTGGGCGTCGTTGAAATACGCCGGCACGGTGATGACGGCCTCGTTGACGCTTTCGCCAAGATAGGCTTCCGCGTCGGCTTTCAGCTTGGCAAGCAGCATGGCGGAAATTTCAGGCGGGCTGTACTGGCGGCCATCCACTTCCACAGAGGTGTCGCCGTTGCTGGCGGCAACAATGCGGTAGGGCGAATGCTCCTTCCAGCGGCCGACTTCGGGAGTGTCGTAACGGCGTCCCATCAGGCGTTTGACCGCGAAAATAGTGCGCTCGGGGTTTGTTACGGCTTGGCGCTTGGAGATTTCGCCAACCAGGCGTTCCTTGTCGGTAAACGCGATGACCGAGGGGGTGGTGCGACCGCCTTCCGGATTGGTGATGCATTTGGGCTCCTTGCCTTCCATGACAAATACGCAGGAGTTGGTGGTGCCCAAGTCGATTCCTATTATTTTGCCCATTGTGACCTTCCTCCTTGGGAGCGACGCATTGGCTTGCCTTCAATCTGGAGGAAAAAGTAAGGCTCTTTGCGCCATCGTCCAGAGGCGGAACACGTTTTTTTTAAAAAAAGACCGCGTCATGCCCGGCTGCGGGGGAACGCTCAGGCTTTGCGCAGGAGAAGTTCCAGCACCAGCGCGTCTTCTCCGCTGTCATGGTAATAGCCGGGCCTGCGGCCGACTTGGGTGAAGCCTTGTCCTTTGTACAGGGCAAGCGCCGCAATGTTGCCCGAGCGCGTTTCCAGCACGGCTCGTTCGATCCCCATGTTCGCGGCCGTGCGCAGCACAAGGCGCAAAAGACGGGCGCCGCAGCCGCGGCCGCGCCATGCGGGATCAACGGCTAGGTTGAGTATTTCCAGTTCATCCGGACTGTGGTAGAAGGAAAGGTAGGCTAATAGCGGCGCCTCGCCTTTCGCTCCGGAGCTTTTCCCTGGCGGAACGCGCAGGCCGAAGGCGGCGAAGTTCGGCAGGGCAAGGCATCCGGCAAGCTGTTTTTTGCTCCAGGGCAGGGTGAAGCACAGCCGTTCAAGCGCTGCCAACGCATCAAGCTCATTGCGGCCGAGACGGAAAAATTCCAGCGCGGCCGGATCAGGACAATACATGTTCCATACGCCCTATGCAGGTCTGTCCGTAGCTGCGGACAGGCTGATTGAACTGCTCGATCAGCAGGGCCGCCCCCTGCTGCTGGCGCCTAAACAGACGGCTCTGGCCCGGAATATGCCGCACCGCGTGGCGCTGGTCATCCTGCGTGAGCGCGGTGGGCGGTTGTGGCTGACGCGCAGGCCCCGGCAAAAGCCTGACAGCCGGCGCGCCTGGGATTTTTCCGCGCGCGGCCAGGTGCTGGCCGGCGAAGCCCAAGCAAGCGCGGCAGCGCGGCTGCTGAAAGAGGCGCTGGGCATACCGGATGCGCAACCTGTATTGCAAGCTGCGCTGCCGCCCCTTGCCTTTGAAGGCGCGCGGCAATGCCTTCTGTTTACGGCTGTCCGGCGTGGCGGGCAAGTGTTTTCCCGGCCTGACGTCATGCTCGTGGATAAGGATGAACTGGCAGGCCTTGCGGAGCACTTTTCCGATCTGTTGAGTCCGTGTTTGCTGTGGTGCGTTCAGAACGGATATGTGTAGAGGAACCTGTCGCGGATTCTGAAGGCATAGCCAGGAAGGGCAGCTACAGGAACGCCTTGAGCAAATCCACCATCTCCTGGTGCACATGTCCGTTGGAGGCCAGGATGGCATCGCCGAACCGCAGCGGTTCGCCGAGGATGTTGGTGACGCGGCCGCCCGCTTCCTCGACCAGCAGCCAGCCGGCTGCCATGTCCCAGGGTTTGAGGCCGGTTTCGTAAAAGGCTTCATAGCGTCCAGCGGCCACATAGGCCAGATCCGCAGAGGCCGCGCCGCAACGGCGCACGCCCTGGCATTGGGGCAATACGGCGCCGAGCCATCTCAGGATTCGGTCTTTTTGCGCATCAACGTCATAGGGAAAGCCGGTGGCAACCAGGCTCTGCTCGCAACGGACGATGTTGGATACCTGAAGGGAGCGCCCATTGCAGTACGCGCCTTGGCCTCTTTCCGCGTAAAAACATTCGTCGAGCATGGGAATGTTGACAATGCCGAGGCGGGTTGTTCCTTCCTGCCACAGGGCGATGGACACAGCCGCAAAGGGGATGCCGTGGACGAAATTGGTGGTGCCGTCCAGGGGATCGACGATCCAGCAGTCCCCCTCTGGAATAAGACTGTGGGCGCTTTCTTCGCCCATAAAACCCACGTCTGGCAGGAGCGCATCCAGGCATTCCCGGAGATGAGCCTCAACGGCGGCGTCCGTTTTGGTGATCAGGTCGATGCGGCCTTTATGCTGCACGGCGCGCGGCTGCTGCCAGTGTTCGCGGATGATTTCGCCGGCCGCTCTGGCGGCGGCGAGCGCGGCATCAAGCAGGGGGCTCAATTTATATACACCCGGCTGTAAAATTCTTTGTCTTCCAGGGTGCGTCCCGTTCCACGCAGTACGGTTGTGAGCGGGTCGTCGTCCACAATGACCTTGAGGCGGGTTTCCCGGGCGATGAGTTGGTCAAGGCCCTTCAGCAGCGCGCCGCCGCCGGCCAGCAGCGCGCCGTTGTGCGCGATGTCGGCGGCGAGTTCGGGCGGGGTTTTTTCCAGCGTTTTGAAGATGGCGGAAAGGATGGCGTTTGTGGTTTCGCGCAAGGCTTCGCGGATGTGGCTGTCGCTGACGCGCACCACCTTGGGCGAGCCGTACACCGCGTCCTTGCCGGCGACTTCGGCGATCAGAGGTTGGGGCAGGGGAGCTGCGGAACCAATAAGCATTTTGACCCGTTCCGCCATATTTTCGCCAACCACGATCTGGAACGTGTCTTGGAGGTAGCGCTGAATGGCGTGGTTCATGGCGTCGCCCGCCACGCGCATGGATTCGGCACAGGCAATGGCGGACATGGTAATCACCGCCACTTCCGTGGTGCCGCCGCCTATATCCACCACAAGGTTGCCCAGAGGTTCATGGATGGGCAGGTTGGCGCCGATGGCCGCCGCCATGGGCTCTTCAATCAGCAATACCTCGCGTACGCCGGCCAGATGGGCGGCTTCGACAACGGCGCGTTTTTCCACCTGGGTGATGCCTGTGGGCACGCAGATGACGATAGAGGGTTTAACGATGCGCAGGCCTTGCAGCACTTTGCGGATGAAGAACTCGATCATGTTCTTAGTGACGTCAAAGTCCGCGATCACGCCGTCGCGCATGGGGCGCACGGCCTTGATGCGCTGGGGGGTACGCCCCATGTATTCCCTGGCCTCGCGGCCCACGGCCAGCACTTTGTTTTTGATGACATCCACCGCGACGACCGAAGGTTCGTTGAGCACGATGCCTGAGGCGCGTGTATACATGAGCGTGTTGGCCGTGCCGAGATCCATAGCCAGATGCTTGGAAAACATTCCCAGCAGGCGCGTCAGCATCAATGTTCCTCGCGGGGCGTGGGGGCATTGTCGGGATTAAACGCTGTCGGGCCTTTGCTGTGCAGCTTTGCCTTGGGCAGAAGGTTCCGCAGTCTGTTTTTGAGATACAGGTTTTCAAGGAAGAGGGCGAGATGGTCAGCCGCCTGGCGTGTAAAGCTGCGCATGACTTCAGGCATGGGCAGGGCGGTGGTGTGGGCAAGGCAGAGCACCCCGCGCGTGGACTGACTGATGACGACCGGCAGGCACATGACGGTTTGGAAATTCGAAACGTCGCCCGTCTTGCCGAAAGGGGAGGCAGCCGGCGTATCTCCCCCCGGCTCGGAAAATACCGGCTGCTCATAGCGGAAGACCCAGCCGACGATGCCGCTGTTCAAGGGCAGGGAGGCGGGGTTCTGTCCGTCGAGCATGAGCGGCGCGGTTTCGCCTTCAATGGTGTAGCTTTGGCTGTCCGCATCGCAGGAGGCGAAGGCGCAGTAATCAAAGCCGGCGGCTTCGCGCACGTTCCGCAGAAAATGTTCCAGAAAAACAGGCCAGCGCTTGTAGCGGAAGCGCAGATCCTGAATAATGCCGAGTTGCACGAAATAGCGCGTTATGTCCCCAACGGGGGAGTCCGCGCCGCTGCGCTGCTGTTGGCCGACGAGTTCCGCAAAAAGCTGGAGAATTTTGTGATCCTTGTCCGAAAAGGAATACTGGCGTTTTGAATCCACGCACAGCACGCCTCCGCCGGGAACGGGGCAACCCATGAATGCCTTGATATGCGCTTCTTCATCCTGCTGATAATACCCAAGGCGGCTTTTACGCCGATCGAAGTTCGGCGCCAGCAAGGGCTGGCGGTTGCGGGCGATCCATCCCACCAGCCCTTTGCCGGCATCCGCTTCTTCCGGCGGCAGAATACGGTCGCCAAGGCTGAAAAAGGACGCAAGCCGGTATTCTTCTCCTGTTTCCGGGAGAAAAAGCACGGCGGAATACGCGTCAAACACGCTGCAAATGATGGCCAAAATGCTTTTATGACATTCTACGGTTTTCATTGTGTTCCCGGCAAGGCTCTCGCGGAGCGTCGCGGCATTCAGCGGGAAGGCTTGCAATAATATTGCGAAAATCCCTCAAGTTCCACTTCTGTTTGTGTATAGCAAAAACGCTTGCCAACTCGCAACTGCTTTTCCGTTGCGCGCAAACCCAACGCTCGGCGCGGCGGGCCTTGAAAATTTTGAAAGGCCAGGCTATACTTCATAGACATAGTATTATAATTATAGAGACACCTATGTTGACTGACTGGAAAGAGGCTTTCGTGTATGACGCCTTTCACTGGAAGGATGCGCATACTTTTTCCGATGTCATTGCCATCGACAAACTTTCGAAGCTCAAGCTTTTTCTTGATTCCGTACATATCAAGTATTGCCTGCTCAGACCCTTTTTCGAGAAAGGCGAGGACTATCCACTGGTGGAAGCGCGGGCGCTTTTGCCCACCTTTGAGTACGAAGCCTGGGAATATCGTGAGTTGCCCGCTTTTGCCCTGGTAGCCTTCGAACGGCCACTGTCATATTTTTCTGAGATATTTCAATATGATATTTTATATCCCATGAAAGGCAGCGACATGGCTGCGGGATCCTTCTGTCCTTTGGAAAACCGTGTTATTGCGTGTAACGTCAGTACAATAACAGCGCGCCTGCCTAAAATCTTCCAGGAGGAGTTCCGCCAGCGTTACGGACGTCTGGATGCCTCGTTGCTGGATTATTATCCGCAGCTCCTGCCGTATCTGCTGAAGATGGACAGGGCGCACGTCATGGCGCTTGACGGGGCACAGTCTTTTCATCTTGCCGGGATCAACGCGTCTCTCCCCTGTGATATTGACGGGGAATTGAAACGCTACGGCATGCGCATCGGCAAGTTTCAGGCGGGGGATAACGATTCCTACGAACGCAACAGAATGTTCGTGTATCAGCATCTCATGGAGTTATATGGTTTTCCCGTGGTTGCTGAACGCCGTACCGCAAGCGCGCTTTTTGCGCGAAAGCTGCACAGGATGGGAGAACGCTTCGTGTTGCGCGTGCTGGGCCAGTCCGACCGCACCCTTACCACGTATACGCATCTTGGCGGCAACAGCCACTTCCCTCTGGTCGAAAAGATCGCGCTGTGCCGCGTGGATGAGGATCTTGAAGAAGCGATCGACGCCATTGCCGCCGGCGGTTTCTTTGTTGATCCGGCCAGACGGGTAATCATCCTCCGCCTTACCTATCAGCAGCATCCCTTCAATCCCCAGAATCCGCGCCTGGACCGCGCGCTTTCCGTCATCAAGCAGGAGATCATCCACCCCCTGAGCGGCGCGGTGCTCGACGATATTAACATTGTGAAAGATTCGACCAATATGTTTCTGCGTTTCAATGACATTGTCCTGGGCGAATACAAGGGCAAAACCGTATACAAACGCACGGAGCTCATAGAAAATACCGACAGCGACGAAAACCGTCTGAAGTTCCTGTATTCCTGGCTGTCGAAACACCAGCGCCGCATTATCGCGTATAGCGACGAGTTTTTCGCCAAGCTTTCGACGGTGCTTGCGGA
>Ga0123353_10010766_pt1 | contig 12796 bp, 13 predicted proteins | sample TergutLab28metaG_3_FD_92763 | JGI IMG/M metagenome (GOLD analysis project Ga0123353, IMG submission 92763) | Labiotermes labralis P3 segment gut microbial communities from Petit-Saut dam, French Guiana - Lab288 P3 | ecosystem: Host-associated > Arthropoda: Insects > Digestive system > Gut ...
GGGGGGTGGGGGGGGGGGGGGGGGGGGGGGGGGGGGCATGGACTGGACTGATGTGGCTCATAATATGGACAGGTGGCGGGCTCTTGTGAATGCGGTAATGAACCTTCGGGTTCCATACAATGTGGGGAATTTCTTGACCAGCTGAAAACTGGTTAGTTTCTCAAGAAGGACTCTGCTCCATGGAGTTCGTTAGTTTAGTTTATTTATTTAGTTAGTTAGTAAGTCAGTCAGTCGGTCAGTCAATCAGTCACATGCTCAAAATGCATAATGTACAACTGCTTCTACAGACAATTAGACTCCACGCATAAAAGACGTGTGGAGACGTGGAGGTAAAGCTGAACGTTTTCTTAACGCTGGCACTCGATGGGAGCGGTCAGCTTCACGCTCTGCGCACCTTATCCCTGCCGAAGGCACCCCAGTACGTATTGGGCAGCAGGCTGGGTGGGCCACACAGACAACACGGTTCCTGTTGGAGAAGAAAACCTTTACAGTAAATCGAATTCCGACTCCTCGCTCAGTCGAGGCTAAAAAATAAACGCGAACGTTCGGCGACGAACGTCATTCTACCGGAAATTAAACGCCATTGCTTTTGAGACAAACAAACGCGAGTCAAAGAGCAAGAAATTTCAAGCTAACCGTATATTTCTTACATTTCCTAACTTTATCCGTACAATATATCGCGATGCACGGTCAACAAAACATTACATTTCCCAACTTGTTTAACTTCCAAAAGCTGAAGTTCTGCTCCTATATCCACATTCCACAGACACACCCACTTAACCTTGAAAAACACTACAGGTTCTTACTACCAGATAGCACCATTTCACAGTGTTGGTAAATCAGTACAAAAAACGTTTTCATTATTTGGAAACCTGTTTCTCACTCCATGCGAACCAGTATGCGTGCCAAATTCACATCCACACGTGCATGCAGGTCACCTGTATGGCTGACAAATGCCTCTCCCGATATGCCGTCCCTAAGCATACCGTAGAACTGCAATACGAAGGCATTCACCTGCACGTCCTGACCGTGACGGTACAGAGGTTTTGTACAGTATTCTTTATGCAGTAGCAGAACCAAACATAATCACTAACTTGCACAGTTCTGCATGATGATTAATCTAATGGCGCGTTTTCCAAATCACAATAAAAATAGGCGCTTCAAAATAAACGACTCTGCAATCGCGAAGTTCGAGGCAGAATGTCTTGAGTTCGAAACCGACCGCAGCCGGTGGCACGCTCTCACACCCCCTTACCTCGAGCACCAGTGGTATGTCCCGGTGGGTGCGGGGGTAAAGGCGGCCGGTGCGTAGGGCTGACAACCTCGTCACCTTCATGTGTGGACCGTCTAGAAATTCTGGCGAGCCTCAGGCTCTTTGAAGCCCTAAGCCAAAACGCGTTCTTAACTTCTGGTGTCCTTTTGCAGCTGCTAGTGGCCAAGCTGCTAGTCTCCACATTCTTGGGTCGCAATGACACTGAGTTGGCAGGTTCGAAACCTGATTTGGGAATTCTGCAATTCCTCTCTGAACGCATCTTGCAATGGTCAGATAGATACAAAGAGACCAACATGTACGTTCGAGCATCGTTACCGTACCAACTGCGAGCAAGGACAAGGCACGGAAACTGCGCGTCAGTTCGCTACAGTTATGGAGTCCAGTGGGAAAGCGGCGACATTAGTACGCGGACGCTTCTCATTAGCTTCTTACGCAGTCCAGCGAAGTACAGAAGGGAATGGGCTAGCACCCATTCACAGTTCTGTCTCTTATAATTAGGAACGAGCACGATATTAATGGACAAACAGTGCAACTGCCTCTTCAACGGAGTAAGGAGCACTCGCTAGGGCGCAAGAACTTGCACCAAGTCTCAAATATAGCCGATAGTGTATACGTAAAAAGGTAAAAGGTAAAGTGATCCCGTTACAGGCCCGGTGTGGCCCAGAGGGTGGGTAGAGGTATAGCTCTACTCTTCCATGACCGTGGCACTAGAAGGTGTGAGTGGTCAGCAGCACGCCCCGGCCGCACTTTACCCCCGGGAAAACACGGTGCCCATTGTACGGGAGGCTGGGTGGGCCCCAGGGCCGGTCTGGACGAGCGGAAAATCTCGTCCCCACCGGAATTCGATCCCGGACCGTCCAGCCCGTAATAATTCGCTATACCAACTGAGCTACCGGGCCCACAGTGTATATGTAAGTATGCCGAAATAAATTTAATACAGACTCTCATCTTGTCAGCCCCGTTTCACGCAAAGCGGTTATGAAATAATCAGATTTCTATTCTTTTGGCGCAACAGCCCCCAGTGGGCCAGGGCCTCCTCATTCTTGAGGTTTCTAGATCACACTCAATGACGCATCACAGTCGGTAGGACTCCTCTGGACGAGTGATCAGCCCGTCGCAGAGACCTCTACCTGAAGACACACAACACTCACAACAGGCAGACATCCAAGCCCCCGGTGCGATTCGAACCCATAATCCCAGCAAGCGAGCGGACGGAGACCTACGCCTTAGACCGCGTGGTTACTGCGACAGGCGAACTACCCGGGTTACAAGGCCACAAAATGTTGGGTCTGTGACTAAATAAACTGACAAGGCTGCGACAGGAAGCGGTCTTCCTGTAATCTCCGCTACTATTCACGCATACTACTTATGTACTGAAAAAAAAACCCCAACAACTCGCTTCTTGCATTCACAACCACTATCTGTTACTAATATTAATGAGGCATTATTACATCCTTGTAAATAATTTGCTACTAAAAACTTTGCATCTCTCCTTGGAAGTTTGTCGAATATACCATGAGAAATTCGCAAGGTCGCAACGTGCACAGCTTTCCAATTTACAGCCACTATCACATGACCTGCATCGTGTCAGGCATGATCACGTACAGCATTAAGCATGCCTGCCTCCAACGGTACATTCCCTACCGGCATCTAGTTTCGCACTGCGCCATGTTGTCGTATCGCTCGCTACTACAAAAGTGCTTTTCAAACTTTTTAATTTGTAGAACCCTTTTCCAGACCGAAATATTTCCCGGAACCTCAGCCGTGTTTCTGAGCTACCAATATAGGAAGAGTAACATAAGGGAATGCAGACCGTAGACACTTGTTGTTGGTAAGCAAATGAACTGACAGTATAACATCACTGTCGGTTTAACCAACCAATAAAGCAGTACAAATTATTGTGTGCTAACGTCTCGGTGTGAAGGATGAGTCTAGTGTTGACGAACACAACAAATCTGAAATCTGGTATAATGGGCGAGATTTGTAATCTGAGTTCTGCCTAAGCATCCAGCGTCTTGCTTTATTTAGTTTTTGTCGTACTGTATCGCGTAAATCGGGATTAACGCATACAAACGGTAGCAGTTTACTAGTGTTCTGAACTTCACGTTTCTTGAACCGTGCAATGTGATATACCTATGTAATAAGATCCAACAAAATGCACACTTTTTTACATTAAACTTTCAATTTATTTATAGTGTCTTCGACATGTTTCGAACATCCAACTGTTCATCATTTTGTACCTGAGTATTAAGCACATCCTGCCATCAACCAGACTGCTTATATGGATGCATGAAAGAAATACCATAAAACTGCATGTACTGTATACAAGTCTTCCTGAGGATGAACACTTGGATGTTCGAAACATGTCGAAGACACTATAATTAATTTGATCGAAACCATCCCGATGTGTTAAGAAGTAATATAATAATAAAAAAAATATAAGTCAAATACATCAATTTATTACACAAGTTGGCTACATGTTTCGACCCCTATAAAGTCATCATCAGGCCTTCTTATTGAATCATGTCATTACAACGCTGCGTACATTAGTGGGATCCCAATTAATGTTTTGTCTTAACTGGGATCCCTATAATGTACGCAGCGTTTTTATGACATGATTCAATAAGAAGGCCTGATGATGACCCTATAGGGGTCGAAACATGTAGCCAACTTGTATAATAAATTGATGTGTTTGACGTATATTGTTTTATTATTTTAACACTACAATTAAATTAAAACAATGATGTAAAAAGTGTGCATTTTGTTGGTTCTTACTACATAATTTTCTGAAGTCACGAACCTGTTTCTTTCCGAAGAATCCCCTGTCAAAATGTAACATACTTGTTTTTAAACATTAATTGTATCATAGTTAATATGGGTACTGGGGCATTCCCGAAGGTAAAGCGGCCCGGGGGGGGTGCCGACCCCCCCCCCCCCCAATCTAGAGCCGAGGTTAAAGAAAGAGTAAGCTATACCTCTATTCCTCCTCGGGGCCTTCACGGCCTGTTCCAGGGGGGAACTTTAGCTATTTACTTTTATCATGACTAATATTACTGTAGAAATAAGTCAATAACAATAAGCAAAACACAACAAGTGCCTAAGCTTCCGTCAGCGCTTCGTGGAGACCCAAGCTTTCCAGCAACCCAATTAAAAAAACACTCTACTACAGCATTACAACAAGATGCGTTGCGCATTATATCACAAGCAATTTCAAAACTCTGAATTGGCAGACATCGTCACTACCGACCTACGGAGTTGGTGCGGTCTCAAATGGCATGACGTTACTGTCGGAATTTGTAAAAATCTGTCGACTGATTAAAAGGATGAGGTGAGAGGGCACCGTGGTCAACAAGTCAGTCTACTTGAAATCTTACGACGGGAGACACGACACGCTCAAACCGAAGGGCGAAAAATTTCAGATTCTAAAAGAACACAACATACTAACTAACCGATAATGGAAAGCCGTCCTTGTGTTTGCACTGCCCAGCACGCCCAACGCCGGGGTGCCTGCGTCAGGACAATGACTGCAGTACGGACCGCACGGGCGACGACCAGCGGTTCCATTTCCGGCACAACGAACAGAGTTTTCTCTTGTCAAAGCATCCAGATTGGTGTGAGGCCTAACCACTCCCTTCAAACAGTCACGGGGAGATCTATTCTCGGGGATAAAGCAGCCGGGGCGCGAAACTGGCAACTCAATTCCATTAGTGCAGATTCCAAGAAACACAGCAACTGAATGGAGTACAGCCCCTCTTGCGAACCTTACGGGTCCTCAGGTAGTCAAGATATTCCCCGCATTTTTCTAAACCCGAAGGTTCATTACCGCATTTACAACAGCCCGCTCCTAGGCTCTGTCCCGAACCCTGCTCCCTCCGGAAACGACCGTTGAGACCGGCGGTTTTTCTCCCAACTTCGGTGGTAATTCCTTCATATTTTTTTTGCAAGAAAATCAATCGCATCACCCAACTGATTACGGTTTTTGTAATCTGCACAACGCGAATCCATAAACACACACTGCACTGCAAATCCAAAATAAAAGTAGACCTACTAACTCTTTCGTTAGACATGTTAACCCCTCAAATTTGTAATCTGCACAACGCACAATCCATAAACACAAACTGCACTGCAAATCCAAAATAAAAGTAGACCTACTAACTCTTTCGTTAGACATGTTAACCCCTCAAATTTGTAATCTGCACAACGCACAATCCATAAACACACACTGCACTGCAAATCCTAAATAAAAGTAGGCCTACTAACTCTTTCGTTCGACATGTTAACCCCTAAAATTTGTATTCTGCACACAACACAATCCATAAACACACACTGCACTGCAAATCCTAAATAAAAGTAGGCCTACTAACTCTTTCGTTAGACATGTTAACCCCTCAAATTTGTAATCTGCGCAACGCACAATCCATAAACACACACTGCACTGCAAATCCTAAATAAAAGTAGGCCTACTAACTCTTTCGTTCGACATGTTAATCGCTCAAATTCTACAAAATAAACTGATGATACACTGATGGAAATAAGAGTGAATGCCGACTGAATGCGAACGCGTCCAGACCTAAACACTGATGTTTTCCGTCCTAGGCAGCGGACAACAGACACTGTCCGCGTACAAAAAATTTGTCTACGTACGTAAGTGTGGATGAGCCCTTAGATCCACCTGTCGGTCTGAATGTCGGTACAAACCAGAAAACAGAAACGCTGTAATTAAAGCCTACTGTCATTAGAATATCCAGTCTTATTAATGTCAGCGTGAAGCTTCTGTACCAACAAAGAAACAACGCAAATGTGTTACCTCAACAGGGACGGGCAGGAACAATAACGCAATCAGAACTCCGCTCTTCTGGGCTGTTATGTAGCGAGAAGTGATAATTCCTTACCGACGTTTCGGGACAAGCTATCGGCCCCATCTTCAAGGATCAACAGCCAAGCCAAGCCAAGCCAAAGTGTTAACTGAGAGCGGAGACTTGCGCTTCGCGCAAGTCGACGTCCCCCTGTCTTTTAGCCATTCCTGCGTTGGGCTCAGTAACAAACACCTAAACTCTAACAGGGGAATATGCTTACGCTAACGAAGTCAGGCTGAGGGCCTTGACTGATCATGCCAAAGACTAGGGCCTAGGTTGCCCTGGACTAAGTATGGGAGGGATAAACTTTGGTTGGTTGGCTGTATGTGTACCGAACACACACTGGCTCTGTCGCAAACTGGATGTATGCGACGTTCGATGTGCGGCGGGGCCAACCCTCGGTCAGCGTATCTGCCGCGCTGCCATATTAGGGGGTTCCCCACATCAGTTAACTTTGCGTCAAAGCTCTCGGTCAGGGCTCTGATGTAGTCGGCGATCAGCGGAACGCCCGGATTGCTCGTGTATCTGCCTGTTACGTACGTACCAGGGGACACCAGTAGCGAGGCAAAGACACTTGGACTGTAACACCTATAGCCTCTGGATATGGGTACGGGCAACGGACCTCCACGCGGGACACAAATAGACCGAAACGGGGCGGATTAGCTGCTTATATAGCAGGACTCCGTTCCCGACGGAGAGTTCACTCTTCCTATTCAGGAGGGGACCCAGTATACCCATCCTTTGACAGCCCTCTTCCTAATCTGATCGACGTGAGGCGACCAGGTGAGCGTGTATCTAGGGTCACCCCGATATAACGAGTTGTGTCGACCCATTGGATCGGCTCCCCGAAGAGTGTTACTGGTCGAGGCTGGATGAAGCGTCGTCCGGCATGCGCGAAAATTGTCGCGTTGCTCTTAGAGACATTAATTGCGATTCTCCATTCACTCAACAACCGTTGAAGATCATTGAGATATGACTCCAGGTAGCTGACAAGCAGCGTCGGCTTGCGGGGCGTGGATATGATGATCGTGTGGTCCGCGTAGAGGGCCAACTCGACGTGGTACGAGGGTGAGGGCATGTCGTTCACACACAGACTGAAGAGGACAGGGGAGATCAATCCACCCTGAGCTACCCCAGCCCCCATGCCCCGACGAGATGACGTGTCCGTCTGAAAGGACACTTCGAACGACCGACCCCTGAGGTAGGATGAGATTGAATGGACTATGTAAGACGGGAAGTTTAAGAGGGTTAGCTTTTAGAGGAGGCCATCGATCCAAACGGTATCGTAGGATTTGGCCACGTCGAGGAAAACTGCTCCAGTGACCCTCTTTTCGCCGAAATTCCTGGTTATTCTATCAACTAGGACGGCCAGCTGCAAGGACGTGTCATGCCTGGGTCTAAACCCAAACTGCTCGTCTCGCATCAGTCCGCGTTCGCTTACTACATGTAAGATCCTAGCTAGAAGTATGTTTTTAAATAATTTGCCAATCGTATCCAAGAGGCTAATGGGACGATAGGAAGAGGGCAGTGCTGGATCATTCCCCGGTTTAAGGACACTGATCACTGGAGCGTGCTTCCACGCTTGGGGAATGTGATGGGTGCGGAGAACGACATTGACGATATGAGTGAGAAGGGAAACCATTCGCTTGGGAAGATGTTTCAAGGCCCTGTTCGGGACACCATTCGGGCCCGGAGCCTTGCTGACCTTGAGGCCACTGATGGCCTCGTGGACCTCGTCAGGGGTGGTTAGCTGGGGTTCACTGGCAGGTGTCAAGAAGTAAGACCTAAGCACCACGTCAACCGTCTCAATAACTGCCGGGACCGAAGGATTGGTCACCGGCTGAAACTGAGTCTCCAGACTGTCGGCAAGGGTTTCGGCTTTCTCAAAGTCTGAGCGACTCCCCCCGGGGTGACCAGGGGGGGGAGGATGGAGTAGGAACTCTCATCACCAGTTTGGTCATCCTCCACAGCGATTGGTCTTATCGAGGGATTCGAGTGTCGCGCTCCACTGGTTTCTCCACACTTTGAGCCGGCTGGTCACCGACCCCTGTAGGCGGTTGACCTCGGCTCTCAGAGCGTGGTCCCTGGTGATTTGCCGCAGCCTCCGCAGCCGGCTTTTCGGGCTATTTCATCCTAAATGCCAGCCGGTATCGGAGGCCTTGGGTCGTCACGCAGGTGACGCTTGGGATAGACGCTGCCAGAGTTTTCGGAACGGAGCCGGAGAAGTTCTCACCGCATGTGTCGATTGCCATCTCGTTGTGCAATTCCGGATCGAACGGAATTAGATCTTCCAAATGAGTTTGGCAGTTGGCCCAATCAGTGCGCCTGAAGTCAGGGCGATCCGGTGGGTGGTGATAGGAATGAGCGACACGAAGTGTCAATGAGAACCGGGAGGTGGTCCAAGCTTAGTGCAGAGCACGAAGTCAGATACACCGGGAATAAGAGTTCCTTGGTTATGACAATGTCCAATATATCGGGAGTGGCGGAGGGGTTGTATGGGTTTTGAGGCTGGGGAGTCCGTTCCAAAGATCAAACAGGAATTCTCGTCGACATAATCACGTAAGAGTTTCACCCGTCTCATACTCAGCCGCGAGTTCCAATCCACGTGTTTGGCGTTGAGGTCGCCAGCCATCAAGACAGGCAATCCCCGTCGAAACAGACGGTCAGGTCCGCTACAATCAGTGGGCGGGAAGGCGAAAGGTAAACCGCAAGGATTAACACCGGTCTGCCGGCCAATATGACTTGAATGGCAGTAGACTCCAGGTGGGGCAGACCCGGAACGGGCACTGAGTGATGGACTATACCACGGCGGACCAAGATGGCTGTGCTGCCACCAGCTGTCACTCTGTGCGGTGGCAGATATAATTGGCAAGCCGGACGGCTTGAGCAGGGTTAACGAATGTCTCACTTAAGAGACAAATATCGACATTGTGCTGGTTGAGAAAAAGCTCCAGTTCAAGCCTCCTGCCGAGCACTCCGTGTGCATTCCAGCAGGCGAGGCGCAGGGCTTTACAAAGGACCGTCCTCCTTGGACGTGCTACCAAATTCGACCACAAACATAATAACGGTCTGTGGGGAGGGCGGAGATGGACGTGAGGAGACGACGGGTCAGCTCCACCCATGCTTGGAGGGGAAGGTGAGGAGTTCAGAGATTTCCTCGAGTGGGGAGGTGGAACTTTGGGTGGAGACCACCAGGTTAGATGTTGATGTGCATGCCGCGGTTTTGACACTCGCGGCTGCTTTCTTCTTGGGCTTCCCAGTAGCCGGCTTAGGGGCTGCTGAGTGTTTGGGCTCAGGCTTCTGAGGCCTGGCCGTCTTCCTGGTGGCGGTCACTATAGGCTGCACAGGCGCCTCTGTGGCCAGTTGTGGAGAAGGATTCGGATTAGGGGTTTGGAGTGGAGGTGGCTTTGACGACACGCCCCCCTCGAATGACGTGATTCGATCCCTCGCCCAGGTCCATCTGCTCGGCAAAGGGCCCGGCTCGCTGAGCTTTCGGAGCGGCAGGTTGCCCTGTTGCGTCGCTCTTGCGGCCGTGCTGGGGCGTTTGCTTTGCTACAGCCGCCTTCGCCTCCTTCCACTTTACACAGCCACTGTATTTCGCTGCGTGGTTTTCCCCGCAACCACGGCACTGAAGATTTTCCCGCGGAGTTCAGCATCCACCGGAGAGGTGGAAGCACCCACACGCGATGCAACTGGGTGCGTATCCGCAGTTACGTTGCGTATGTCCAAAGCGCTGGCAGCGCTTGAATTTCAGAGGGTCTTTTGGAGCCATGTACGACTCCACCGACACTCGTAATCCGCAGAGTTCAGGAGCGATCGCACTTTCGACACCTCAGGCCCTAGCGCCACTGAAACAATGAAGTGGGGGGGGGGTGAAAGGGCGGTTCTTAGCGGTTTCCTGATCGCGACGGCCGAATCGCAGCTGCATGACTCCCTGGACTCGAATATTCAGGGATTCGAGCTCCTCTCGGACGACGCTTTCAGGCATACTCCTACCCAGGTTCTCTACCAGAAGCCGCACAAAGCGTTCCTCCGGATTCAAGAGTCAAGTATCCAAGTTGAGAGCCTTTAACCCTAGTACGCAGTTTATAAAAGGAAGAGTTTGCGCAGGGATAAGATCCCAGCACTGTGGTGCCAGCCAATAGGAAGAGCGGGGAAGTGTAGTCAGTCGCCAGAGCTGCTGTGATGTAAAAGGGTCCGGTAAACAAAAACTACAAAGTGCAGGGGAGGGAAACAAGGGGGCACAGAATATAAAAAGGCAGTAGTAGTAGTAGGTGGTACTGGTGGTAGCGATGGTGGTGGTGGTGGTAGTAGTAGTAGTAGTAGTAGTTTTAGAACTTCCTACAAATATACTTTTACACATTCCTTAGACTTTATTCGCGATGCTGCATACGTACCTTATGTTTAACGTTTGATATCTCCAACCCACGCAACCGCGAATATTTTCATATTGTTTGTCATCAGCTTAATGACGGTTATTAGCCTAACACGTGGCTGATTTTACATGATAAACTGTTGTGTCTAGACTGGAAATACTGTATTTCTGTCCAGCTTTCTAAATTACGACGCTGCGAACGTGAATGTACAATAAACCGGCAAAAATAGTTTGGCTACAGCACGAGTGTCGGGGTCAGTCACACCCACAAGAATGTCGTAGAAAAGTTTTCCTTATAGTCGACTTCAGTCCACAAGGTGGTCAGACGGTAAAACATCCTGCGTTCGACAAGGAATCGCACACTCAAAATTCATCCTACAATAAACGGCAGCGTAAATTTCAGAGAAAAGTCCCGCCAAAAATGTAGCTAACAAATCGATTATGAACAGGGAAAAAGACGTAACATGAAATCTCTATTCAAAAAACATAACAGCACGAGACGGACGTATTCACCGGAAAATTGCTGAAGGGTAACATTTATGTCAGCATTCCGAAAACGGATGATTGATCCGGCTCAGGATACGCACAGATGGCAGACACCTGTGAATGCGGTAATGAACCGTCTGGTTCCACAATATGCGGGGAATTTGACTAGCAGAGGTCCTGCTAGTTTCTCAAGGACTGTGATCCACATACAGGTACGCGCCGTATAACAACTTTGGAAGTGTGTCATCTCCGTCGTGTGTGTGAAAATTGGAAAGGGTATATAGTTAAATACAACTATGTCAATTAAGGTGTATTTAATGGCTATACTGGACAACTACATGTTTCGGCCTTTACTGGCCATCTTCAGGTTGTCTTCAAGAGAACTTAAGGTCCTACTACTACATACATTGTGCGCACACGTGGTGCAGAGATCTCTACATACGGACCTTATTGCGTAATGTAATTTCTATATGTGGTGGTATAACGGTTAACGACGGACCGCGTATACGACGGTGGTCCCATACGATTATAATATTATACCACTGTGTTACAATTGCCTACAGTATTCAGTACAGTAACACGCTCTACAGGTTTGTAGCCTAGGAGAAATAGGCTATACCATATAGCCTAGGTGTGTAGTAGGCTATAGTGTACTATCTAGGTTTGTGTAAGTACACTCTATGACGTTTGTACAACAACGAAATCGCCTAACGACGCATTTCTGTAGTTAGTTCCGAACACGGAACTAGAAATTCAACAACATATTCCAAGAGTAATTTTTCGCATTTCAGTAGAAGTCCTTCGTAGACTATTTTTAAGTACGCAGAGACTTTACGCTTGTCTACAGGCAATGGGATGTCACTTTCAACACAATTTGTGATTTCAGTACAATCAACACATTCGTCTTAACAGCTAGTAACGAGATATTCTTTTAATTCCACGTAAATAGCAAGAAAACGGCTCCAAATTTCTGGGTTACCTTCTAATAGGGTCAATTTCCGCCAGCAATGCGATGCGTTATACAGCGACCAGCTCAACGCGGAACCCGCTCACAGCGCCAGTGCTGCACAGCGGACGACGCGTCCGTTCTACATTATGCAATCCACCGTTGTTGTGTTACCGCGCTCCGTAGAGCGGACGACACCGTCTGCTTGCTAGTGACAATACGACACCCTCTCTGCACCACACAGCTCGGCGTTGCAAAATCTCTTGCAGAGATGTTTTCAAAATTGTTCAGCCTCAAATACACGAAATCTATTTGAAAGCCGAACCTACGGACTCCGTAACCCAACAACACATCACCAGCTTTCATCGTCATTTCTTCGACTATAACGATAAAACGGGATGCTTAGTGAAAACAGACGTAAATCCTGTTTGTTGTGCTGAATGTAAGTACCGGCAGTATTCCTACTTATATTAGCCCGATTGTTTACCACTTTTTAATTAACGCCCTCTTCATTTTCGGTTCAACGCCTTTCGGCTGGCTGCAAACAAGGACTCTGCCAACAGTGTACAAAACTCGCGCCCTGAAACAAGGTTGGCAGTGCTGTCCCTGTAAACTGCATCAGACACCCGCGCTCACCGTTTAGTTCACAGCCACCTTCTGCGGAACGTTTATCTGCCTTTAATTATGAATACTTACTTACTCCATGGTTCAGAGTCCTTCTTGAGCAGCTAACTGGTTTGCAGCTAGTCAAGAAATTCCCCACATTTCACGGAACCCGAAGGCTCATTACCGCACGCACAAGCGTCCGCCACCTGTCTCTATCCTGGGCCAGCCCAATCCAGTCCATATACCCACAACCC
>Ga0123353_10010768_pt1 | contig 12795 bp, 9 predicted proteins | sample TergutLab28metaG_3_FD_92763 | JGI IMG/M metagenome (GOLD analysis project Ga0123353, IMG submission 92763) | Labiotermes labralis P3 segment gut microbial communities from Petit-Saut dam, French Guiana - Lab288 P3 | ecosystem: Host-associated > Arthropoda: Insects > Digestive system > Gut ...
CTTATTGGTCCGGTATAAGCATTTCGATATTTACGCTCAAAAATCGACGTCTCCGCGATAGCTGAGATTATCTCCGGTAGATCATAAAGAAAAAGCTAGGGAGTGGACGCTTCTGGTGTCCGCGTTCCCTTGCAATTACGTGGTTTTCCCGATGTACACAAGCCCGATATTTCGATTGATTTTACTTACAACTATTTAGCCATGAGCTGAGTCATGCCCTGTGACTTAAGACGGTGGAAGCAGTACTAGTGCTCCACTGTGAGCCCACACGGATGGGTGTTAACGAAATGTTCACTATAGTTCCCTTGGCACCAACAATTGCTTATATCTCCAAAACGTGGGTATAATCAACCGTGAGTGAAACCTGAGGGTACAAATAATCAACAACAAATCATTTTTACCCGTAAAAAAAGCTGCTGCATAACTGGAATACAAGTTATGCAGCAGTCCTATTATCTCGCTTTGTATTACTCCTGTTCCGCCAGGAACTTTGCCTCCTCGATGATCTTGACCTGAACAGGAGCCGGAGCTTCCTCGTAGCGCTCAAACCGGATCACGAACGAACCCCTGCCCTGCGTCATAGAGCGCAAATCGATAGCATAACTCGACATCTCGCCCATCGGCACCTCCGCCTCTACGACCTGCATACCCTCGGCATTGAGATTCATACCCATCGGACTGCCGCGCCGCTTCGACAAATCGCTCATAATGTCGCCCATATATGTGTCCGGAATGGTGACCGTTAAGAACCCTATTGGCTCAAGTATAACAGGATTTGCCTGCGGTATACCCTCTTTATACGCCAGTTGCGCAGCCAGCTTGAACGCCAACTCGGACGAGTCCACCGAATGGTACGAACCGTCTACAAGAGTGGCCTTTAAGTATACCAACGGATAACCGGCCAAAACGCCGCGCTGTATACTCTCACGCAACCCCTTTTCAACAGCCGGGAAAAAGTTCTTCGGAACGCTTCCGCCGAAGATCTTCTCCTCAAACGTCAGATCCTCGGCCTCGCCCGGTTCAAAGTCCATAACAACGTCGCCGAATTGGCCAGCACCGCCCGACTGCTTCTTGTGCCTTCCCCGTACCTGTACCTTTTTGCGTATCTTCTCACGATACGGAACCCGCGCCGGCGAAAGCACGACCTCGACTCCGAACTTATCCTTAAGCTTCGAGCACAAGACGTCTAGTTGAATATCTCCCGCACCAGAAAGGACAAGCTGACGCGTCTCGGGATTGTTGACAAAAGTGAACGTTTGATCCTCCTCGCCAAGCCTGCCTAAACCGGTCGATATTTTCTCCTCTTGGCCCTTGACTTTCGGCGCGATAGCCATCGAATAACAAGGCGGAGTAAAATCGATTCTCTTTGCGGTCAGCGGCTTTTTCACGTCACTAAGCGTATCACCGGTCTTCGAATCGGAAAGCTTCGACACGGCGCCGATATCACCGCATACGACTTCTTTTACTTCGATGCTCTTTTTACCCTGCATCTTGTAAATATGACCCATCTTTTCCACCGAACCGGTGCGTGTGTTCGTCAGTTGCATATCCGCCGTCAGTTTACCCGACAGCACCTTGAAAATGCTGAACTTCCCGTATTGATCCGAGAGCGTCTTATATATGATTGCACAAACAGCGCCACTTGGGTCAGCCGCTATCACTTCTCCTTCGTCGGTCACATCGCTACCGTCGGCAGGCGACGGGAAAAGGTTCATTACCGCATCGAGCAGTTGCATAGTACCCAACCCTGATACCGCGCAGCCGCAGAACACCGGAATGAGCGACAGATCCTTAACGTTCGACTTAAGACCCTGTATGATTTCTTCAGCCGACAGCGTTTCCTCGACAAGGTATTTCTCCATCAACTCTTCGCTGGTCTCAGCGGCGCTCTCTGTTACGGTAGTAAATATTTCAACCAGCTGCTCATTCATGCTGTCGGGAATCGGGATCTCCTTTTGCTTACCGCCATCTATGGCATACGCTTTCCGGCTGATAATATCAACGACTCCCTCGATTTTACCCGAGTCGCTCTTTACCGGCACTACCAGCGGGCACACTGCCGATCCGTATCTCTCGCGCAAAGACGCCAAAACAGCGTCGAAATCACCGTTCTCTTCATCGACTTTTGATACAAAAATGGCCTTCGGCAGCTTTTTTGCCGTCAGGTAAGACCAGCCCTTTTCAAATCCGACGCTTATCCCGTCTTTCGCGCTGCATACTACGATGCCCGCGTCGGCAACGCGAAGCGCTTCCGCTGTCTCTCCCGCAAAGTCGAAATACCCGGGAGTGTCGAGGATGTTGATTTTACAACCTTTATACTCAACGAACATAGTCGCAAGGTAAATCGAAATCTGGCGCCTGACCTCTTCGGAATCGGAATCGGCAACCGTATTCCCGTCGGCAATCCTGCCGAGCCTGTCTGTTCCTCCCGTGAGGAAAAGCATACTCTCGGCCAGGCTGGTTTTCCCGCTGCTCCCATGTCCAAGAATCGCAATGTTTCGGATGCCATCTGTGGTATACGGCATATTTTTGCCCCCTCAATTATTTTTTCAGTGACGATGATTATATACTATCAAAATAAGTATTACAATAAGTATTTCACGTTCCCGGACGCTCTTAATATATTATTTTACTTCTTTATCTTGGCATAACCGCATACCAACATTACGATTATGAACATGACAAGCATAAACAAAATCAGATTGCCCGGCCTGGCCGAAACGAACGACCCTGTCCAGAACATATAGAACATAACAATGAGACCGAGCGCCGCAGAAAACACTGAAACACCCGTTGCAAAGAGCGCGGCTGTCTTCAGCAGCAACCCTCCGGCCACCGCTTCGGCAAACGGGCCGAACCCCTCGCGGGTCAACACCGCCGCCATGCGCCCCTCGTTCCCTGAAGTAGAATCCGATATACTGTAGGAGTCCCTGGCTTGGGGATACTCAATATCATCCAGCGATACCCTGAACTTCTGTTCGAGCATCGACGGCGTGACATTAAAATCGCGGACCGCAAAGAACAACTTGATCCGCCACTTCAGAATCGAAATCAACGCGCCCTGGACAGAATTTGCAGGCGTATAATCGACCGCAAACATTGCCGCAAGACTATTGTTAACAGCAGTAAACACCGCGTTCTTCATATTCAGCTCATCCGGGATCCTGATACCAAGCAGATCCATAAACGCCGAAGACCCGGTCATAACGCGCTCGCCGCGGACCAGCGCGCTGACCCCGGTTTCATAACACGCGAAATCCTCGACTTTGACGACAGCCATTCCCTGTGTTTTAAGCACTTCAGAGAAAACGCGCGACAAACCCGAGCCGGAAGCTATAATAAGGCTGGACGTGTACCGAATAGCCTTTTCGGGAGATATTCCGTCAAAAAGCTTCATTCCGCCAAGCGAAAGCGTCCCGGGCGGGAACAAATCTTCGTCTGTGACGCTTGCGCCGTCTGTGAAGCTGACGTCGTCAGCTCCGCCCCAACCGGCAATCGCCGCGCCCGATTTGCGTATAGACTTCGCTATGATCCCAAATGGGAGGGCAAATGCCAGAACTGCGGAAAACGGCGCCGCCGCGGCAAAAAGGGCGGATAACATATGAAGGAAGTTCGCGCCTCCGCCTTTGACAAGCACGGTAAAAACAGACAGGACCAAAGCTACCGCGAGCAAAACCGGAGTAGCGTAACGGTATGCTGTCTCAGATACATCCGGGTGTACCAGATTATTATAAAAACCGTCGGTTCTGTTAAAGGTCTTTTTTAATATCGATTTATCGATCTCTTTATTATACTCCGCCTGCACACCATATGGTTCTGATGAAGCCGTAGCTGTCTTAAGCGTTTCTGTGATCGCGCGCAGATTATATTTCTCTCCGAATGCTGAAAATGTCAAAGAAAGGGCCGACACCGCGCAGTATGTCAGTTGGCCCGACGAACTCCAAATCATCGCGAATGCGCCTGATATAAGTGAAAAAGCGCAAGAGAAAAGTATCAGTGTTTCGACGTTCGGCAGACCCTTCGTCAGGTCACTGGCGCCCTTTACTATAATATCAACACACAGCATCATTACCACAAGCAGAAATACCATAAGAGTACCGGTAACCAAACCCGGGTTGCGCCCTATTCCGAAAGGTATTACCAATCCTGCCTCAAATGCGAAAGTCATTATAACCATCATAATGGTTATTATCGCAGCCGGAATACAACGGAGCGAAATAGAGTTACATATAGTCGCGAATCGTTTGACCGCGTCTCTCAGATCAGGTTCCTCATAGTACTCCGTTTCCATATACGCCGAATCTTCATCGGAAAATCGGGAATCGCCTGATATATCAGAGTCCCTTACGGCATATTCCGCAGGTCTTTCTCTGGGCGTATCTCCATATTCCCTCTCTATCGCCTCTTGTACATGCTGCATGATCGACTCCGGAGGTTCCGGCTCCGGAGAACGATAATTCTCAAAAAACAGTACGACATTATCCGAAGCCTCAGCCTCGGTTGCGACCGTATCCGTAACCGCGGCGTCAAAATCCGGTTCGCCCGTGTCCGCGACAACAGTTTCGACGTCCGGCTCGCTCAAACCTGCGATGATAGTATCCTGCTCTTGGGCTCCGGTGTTTTGTCTGGCTTCAGGTATCCGGTCAGGCTGCTGCCTTGTGACATTTTGATCCGCTGGCTTGGTCCTGGCTTTAACTGCCTCGTTTTTTCCACCCTTAACAGAGTTTTTCGGAACCCTGCTGTCTGTGTCGACCTCACGCACGGTTGAGTTTGTCGAAAACAGCAGACCCGATTTTGCGCTTCCGACGACTTCTTTTAGTATTTTTTCGGTTTGCTCATTCAGGAGCTCGGGCGGAGTCTTCTTGTCGCCGTTTATATAGGCTGAGCCCTTATACTCCGCAAGTATAGATTCCAGCGAAAAGTCGCCTGCGACCACATTTTCGAGATCCAAATCAATTTCACTCTCATTGACGCTCTCATTTTCGTTTTCGTTCACGCTATTCACCATCCTCCACCGGCGTGGTTGGTCGCTGCATTTGCGGTTATAACGCCGTAATTTGCAGCGTTTTATTTGTCTGTTCCTGATTTTCTCTGTCTGGTAACCTCGTATAATAACACTGCGGCGGAAACCGAAGCGTTCAGTGATTGGATTTTTCCGTACATTGGTATTTTCACTGTAAAATCGCAGTTTTCCCTGACAAGGCGGCTGATCCCTGTTCCCTCGGAGCCGATGACCAACGCAACAGGCCCGAGAAAATCAGTGTGCCATAACTCCGTTTCCCCTTCCAGGTCAGCTCCGAAAACCCATATACCCTCTTTTTTCATTTCCTTAAGAGCTGCGGTAAGGTTCGTAACGCGAGCTATTTTTGTGTGGTATATGGCGCCGCTTGATGCTTTGGCTACAGTTGCCGTAAGTCCCGCGCTTCCGTGCTTTGGAATTATAAGGCCATGGGCGCCGACTGCCTCACATGTCCTGATGATAGCGCCCAGGTTGTGCGGATCGGTGATTTCGTCGCACACTACAATGAGCGGGGTTTCTCCCTTATTACGCGCTATCGCGAGAATATCTTCAATAGTAACGCTTTCTACACACGCTGCCGCAGCGATGACCCCCTGGTGTGCGTGTGTTAAGCTCATTGAATCGAGTTTCCGCTTATCGACGTCGGATACTACCGCTCCGGCTTCGCGCGCGACCGACGCTATATGCCTGAGCGCTGCGTCAGTGCTGTCTTTTGCAATATAGACCTTGTCTATCGCGACCCCGGCCCGCAGAGCCTCAGAAACCGCGTTTTTTCCCTCGATAAAATTCTCGTTCTCAACTCTCAAATCTCTGCACTCACCTGACGCTCAATGCGCGCCCCTACGCCCTAACACCCTACACCCTACACCCTACACCCTACATTACTAAAGGTATCCCTTCAGAGTATCGACTAAATCCAGTTTCTCCCAGGAGAACCCCATATCCTCCCTGCCAAAGTGTCCGTATGACGCTGTAGCCAGATAAATCGGCCTCAAAAGGTCAAGCGCCGATATGATCTTCGATGGCCTGAAATCAAAAGTCTTATTAACGATATCGACGATTTTATCGTCTGGTAATACTCCGGTCCCTCTTGTATCAATATATATCGATACCGGATGCGCGACGCCTATTGCGTATGCCAGCTCTATCTGACATGCGCGCGCAAGGCCTGCCGCTACTACGTTTTTTGCCGCATAACGAGCCATGTATGCCCCGCTGCGGTCGACCTTCGACGGGTCTTTGCCTGAAAATGCCCCGCCTCCGTGGCTGGCGTATCCGCCATATGTGTCTACGATGATCTTCCGGCCTGTCAGCCCGGAATCTCCGGCAGGCCCGCCGATAACGAAACGCCCCGTCGGATTAACATATATTTTGGTGTTCTTGTTGATCAGTTTTCCGGGTATGACCGGTTTTATCACACACTCGATCACGCTCTCGCGCAGATCCTCTATGTCGACATCCGGTTCATGCTGGGTCGAAATCACGATTGCCGGCACGCTGACCACGTTGTTGTCATCGTCGTATTCGACGGTGACCTGGCTTTTCCCGTCAGGGCGTATGAACTTGAGTTCTCCGCTTTTTCTGACCTCTGCAAGTTTTCGCGTGAGCGCGTGTGCCATAGATATAGGCGCCGGCATAAATTCCGGTGTTTCGTCGCAGGCAAAACCGAACATCATGCCCTGGTCGCCTGCGCCCGCCTCGTCTATGTCGTCGTTCGCGCTGTCTACCCCCATCGCAATGTCCGGACTCTGTTCATCGATCGTAGTCAGCACTGCCGAACCTTTATGGTCAAAACCCATCTCCGGCCTGACATAACCGATGTCCCTGACCGTATCTCGGACCACGCGCGGGATATCGACATAACAACTTGTCGTAATTTCTCCCATAACCAGGACCATGCCTGTTGTAACTATTGTCTCGCAAGCGACCCTGGCTGTTCTGTCTCCGGACAGGATCGCGTCAAGCACCGCATCGGAAATCTGATCGCAGACCTTATCGGGATGTCCTTCTGTAACTGACTCAGACGTAAATATCCTGTTTGACATATATCCTCTCGACTCCTTAAACAAAATTGCGACTTCGCACCAAGCGCTGAAAAGCATGCATTATGAACTATGCGTTTTGAATTATGGATTGCTTATCCCCGTTCCGAGATCGGAATATAATCGGCGTCAAGCCCTATAGCTTTATATGCCGGTCTGATTATCTTTCCGCCGCCCCAGACTTCTTCCAACCTGTGCGCGCACCAGCCCGCCATCCTTGCGATCGCGAACAGCGGCGTATACAGTTCCTTAGGTATGCCGAGCATTGCGTAAACAAGGCCGGAATACATATCAACATTCGCGCAGATCTCCAATTCTTTACCTTTTACGACACTGAGCGCTTCCGGCGCCAGGCTTTCCACTCTTTCCATAAGCTCCAGCTCATCCAGCATACCTTTTTCTTCTGCAAGCGTTCTGGCAAGCTCCTTTAGCATTATCGCCCTCGGATCGGAGACCGTATAGACCGCGTGCCCCATTCCATAGATGAGCCCGTCTCCGGCGGCGGCTTCACCGCGCGCGACTTTTATCAGATAGTCCAATATCTGACCTTTATCTTTCCAATCCTTGACGTCTTTTTTGATATATGAGAACATCTCCATGACCTTCTCATTGGCGCCTCCGTGTTTCGGCCCCTTCAGCGACCCTACCGCCGCGGCAACGGCTGAATATATATCCGTGCCCGACGACGATAAAACACGGCAGGAAAACGCGGAGTTATTACCACCGCCGTGCTCCGCGTGGAGAACCATACACAGATCCAGCAGTCTGGCTTCATCTTTGGTAAACGTGTTGTTTTGGCGGACGCAGTGCAGGAAGTTTTCTGCGATCGAATACCCGCCCTGCGGCCTGTGGAGGAACAATCCGTCCATATCAAAGTAATGACGCTTGGCGGCATAAGCATGTGCGACGATGACCGGGCATCTCGCCAGAAGCAATAACGCTTTGTTAAGCTCCTTTTCCAGATCGGCCCCGTCCGTCTCCGGCGACTCGTCATATGAATACAGCGATAGCACGCTGCGCGCCAGTTTGTTCATGATATTGACGCTCGGCGCCGCAAGTATCATATTTTCTGTGAAACCTTCCGGAAGTTTACAGTATACTTCAAGGATCTTGCTAAATTCCTCAAGATCGGTTTTGCTCGGTTGCTGGCCAAGAATAAGCAGATATGCCGTTTCCTCGTAACCCAAGCGGCCTTCGCTCAGAAATCCTTTTACTATATCGGCAACGTCTATACCACGATAATACAGCTTGCCCTCCATAGCGGTTCTCTCGCCATCGCGCATGTAATACCCCTGTGTGCTGCCTATTCTCGTGACGCCCGCCATAACTCCTGTGCCGTCCTGGTTCCGCAATCCTCTTTTGACGGCGTTGAGCTCAAAATGCGCCTTATCAAACGTGATTTGGCCCAAAAGCTGGCCCGCGTGTTTATGGACGAACTCGTTGCTGGCTGCGTGATTTACAAAACCCAATCCTTAACTCCCCTTTTAGCTTAAATGGACGTCTGCATATGCGAGATCACTCGCCATCATACAACAAAAACGGGTATATGTCAAACACCGGCGCTTTTCCAAAACCACTGTTTGATTACTGTTTCACTTAAAATTAATAATATTTTAATTCACTTTCCTGAGATAACATGATATGATAAACAACAATTCAGACAGGAGCTGATAAATCTGCATACGACCTATAAGCGGAGCATTTCTCCCGGAATCAATCTGACATGCGTGAAAACGGACAAGTTCAAGACCGGTTGCTTATCGATATCGCTGGTCTCAGGGCTAAAGCGCTCTACGGCCGCAAAAAACGCGCTGATACCCCGTGTACTTCGCCGCGGCTGTGAGCTTTATCCGGACATGGAACTCATCTCGGAAGCGCTAGACAACCTGTATGGCTCCCGCATCGAACCGATAATCAGGAAAAAAGGCGAACTCCAGTGCATAGGGTTTTATGCGGACTTTCCCGACGACAGCTACATACCGGGCGTTGATATACTCGGGAAAACAGCGTCGCTACTTGGCGGAATACTGCTCTCGCCCATTACGCAAGGCGGGGTGTTCAGAGAAGATTATGTCGAGGGTGAACGCACCAATCTGGTTGACGACATCCGCTCGGTCATTAACGATAAACGCGGTTACTCGATAAACAGGCTGCTGGAAGAGATGTGCGCTGAGGAAGCCTTTGGCGTGAGCAGGCTGGGTTTCGAAAAAGAAGCCCTGGAAATAACCCCTGAGAACCTATATACGCAATACCGCGAGCTCATAACCAACTCCAGAGTTGAGGTGTTCTACTGCGGATCCGCCAGCCCGCAACGCGTCGAGTCCGCATTACTCCCGGTGTTTAACGGCCTGCCTGAGCATTGCGAAACGGAAATACCAAAAACAGACGTGATACTCTCCCCCGCCCCGGACGCGCCAAAACGCTTCTTTGAAGCGCTTGATATTGCTCAGGGAAAACTCGCGGTCGGATACCGGCTCGGAAAAGCCATGATGGAGACTCCTGATTATGCGTCGCTTATGGTGTTCAACACTGTGTTTGGCTCAGGCGATACATCTAAGCTGTTTCTGAATGTCAGGGAAAGACTGTCGCTCTGTTACTCAGTCGGATCGATGGTTGACAAGCACAAGGGCGTCATGGTAGTCGCGTCAGGCGTCGACTTCACAAATTTCGAAATCACGCTTGATGAGATAGATACTCAACTGGAGCACGTCAAAGCCGGCAGGATCAGCGAGCAGGAGCTGACGTCCGCAAAACGCTGCGTCGTGACAGCCCTGAAACTGGCGATGGACAGACCCGGCGGACTCGAAGAGTTCTGCTTTGACAGTTCGGTCTCCGCAATACCGTACGATCCTGATGAGTTGTGCGTAAAGATCGAAAACGTCACAGCCGATGATATTATTAAAAAAGCGTCTGACATTACGACAGACTCCATTTTCTTCCTGACGGGCAAGGAAAGGGATACTATAAATGAATCGTAAGGACTACGGACTCATCGGCGAAACAGTTTACTCTGAAAAGCTTAACAACGGGCTTTCGGTTTTCGTAGTGCCGAAACATGGTTACCATAAGTACTTCGCATATTTCGCGACGAACTACGGCGGAGTCGACAGGCGCTTCAGGCAAAACGGAGACTGGGTCGATACACCGCAGGGCGTAGCCCATTTCCTGGAACACAAAATGTTCGATATGACAGACGGCGACGCAATGATAAAACTTTCGTCAAACGGCGCCTCGCCAAATGCTTATACCTCGGCCGATATCACAGCATATCATTTTGACTGCGTCGACAGGTTTTTTGAAAACCTCGACACATTGCTTAGTTTCGTATCGACGCCGTACTTTATGGCGGAAAGCGTTGAGAAAGAGCAGGGTATCATCGCCCAGGAGATTCTCATGAGCGAAGACGACCCGGATTACTGCCTATATTACGGCTTATTAAAATCTTTGTTCAAGTCTAATCCGATACGGGATTCAGTCGCCGGGACCGTTGAAAGCATCTCGGAGATAACATCGGAAACTCTGTATAAATGCCACAGCGTTTTCTACGCCCCTTCAAACATGGCGCTTTGCATAGCCGGTAATGTTGACCCGCAAGAAGTCGTCGACGCCGCTCTGCGTCTGTTGCCGGACTTACCTGGTCAAATCCCGCAGCGTGACTACGGTCCGCCGGAAGCTCCGGAACCTGTATCGACCGTTATCTCCAAAGAAATGGACGTCAGCCTTCCTATATTCCTGGCGGGATGTAAGACTTCGCCGGTGGTTCATGGTTCCGCCGCGCTCAGGTATGAACTGGTCGGAGCGCTTTCTCTTGAGATCCTCGCGGGCCACTCATCGCCTTTGTATTTCAGGTTATATGACGAAGGACTCGTAAGTAATGACTTTTCCGCGTCATTTGACTCTGTGGCAGGCGCTGCGTATTCGGTTTTTGGCGGCGAGACCCGCGATCCAAACCGCGTTTTCAACGAGGCTATAAAGGAACTAGGCAAGATTTCTAAAAATGGCCCCGACTCCGGATTGTTCAGTCGGATAAAAAAGGCTGCCATTGGAAGCAATATCCGTATGCTGAACTCATTTGACGCTATTTGCAGCAGTCTTGTCGGAGGTTTCTTCCATGGATACGACGCACTGGAGGCGCATGAGCAGCTTTCATCTATAACAGAGGATGAAATAACATCTTTCCTGCGCGAAAATCTGATCCCCGACAATATGGCTGTATCAACAATCTTACCAAAAAGATGAGGTGTAAGCTTTGGACTCTGCGATTACGTTCCCGATTTTTGGCGACAATTTTATAATTGACACGCCCAGATTCGTAACATTGTTCGGATTTAAGCTCTATCTCTACGGTTTCTTTATCACGGCAGGTTTTATTCTGGCAGGGCTGTATTGCTACAGGCGCCGTAAAAAACTGGAGCTGACCAGCGATAACGTGCTCGACCTGATCATTATGGCCGTACCATTCGGGTTGTTGGGAGCGAGGATATATTTCATTTTATTCAATGCTTCCGACTACTTCGGCGCCGGAAAATGGCAGAATATGTTTTTGCTGCGCGAAGGCGGCCTGGCCGTCTATGGCGGCGTGATCGCAGCCGGGATCGCGTTTCTGGTATACAGCCGTATTAAGAAGATCCCGGTAACCAAGCTGCTGGACGCCGCGGGTTTTGGACTGTTTATCGGCCAGGCTGTAGGCCGCTGGGGTAATTTTTTCAACCGCGAAGCTTACGGCACAGAGACCAGCCTTCCATGGAGAATGGGGCTTGAGACCGAGATATCACTGATGCCGGGCTTACCGAAAGTGCCAGCTACTGTTTATGTGCATCCGACCTTTCTGTATGAATCATTGTGGAATATCGCCGGTTTACTGATAATGCATATTCTTTCAAGTAAACAAAAGACAAAGTACCATGGGCAGTACTTCCTGTTTTATGTTGCGTGGTACGGTTTTGGCAGATATATAATCGAGGGGCTCAGGATCGACAGCCTCATGTTAGGCAGTACCGACGTTCGCGTCTCACAGCTTCTTGCAGCGGTATCGTTTTCCGTCGCGGTGTATCTGCTTGTCCGCAACCACTTGCGCGGATATACCTCATATTCTCCGCTAAAAGCCGTTGATGAAGGGAACGGGACTCCGGGACCGGCGGACGAAGAACCGGATACAGATACCGACAATGAGATTGATACGGATACAGATGAAGAAAGTACATATGACAATGCAATAATATTATAGGAGGAAAAGAAAATGCCAATTTATGATGATCTGAAGAAAAAAGCAAAGGAAGCGATGGATACGATAGCCGATGTGTCTGTGGAGGCATATAAAATCGCGGAAGAAAGAGCGAAGATCCTTGCAAGGCGGGCTGTGCTCGCTACGGAGATCACACGCGAAAAAGCGGCGGTAAGGCGTATTAAGCTTCGTATCGGAGACACGTACTACAATCTGCACAAAGACGACCCCGAGGAAGAAATGATACAGTACTGCAGCGATATAACCGTTTCGCTCGATTTGATTGCGGACAAGCGAAGAGAGATGGAAGAGTTAAGGAACGGTTACATCGTGTATGACGCCGAAGTCGAAGAGTGCGAGTGCGACGAGAAGAAAGACGAACCCGTCGGCGAAGAAAAGACAGACGAATGCGATTGCGGATGCCAGGATGAGAAAAAGGACGACGAAGCAGGCGAACAGTAAACTAAAAAACAGATTTCAGGGAGCCGGGCTAACCCGGCTCCCTGCGC
>Ga0123353_10010770_pt1 | contig 12795 bp, 12 predicted proteins | sample TergutLab28metaG_3_FD_92763 | JGI IMG/M metagenome (GOLD analysis project Ga0123353, IMG submission 92763) | Labiotermes labralis P3 segment gut microbial communities from Petit-Saut dam, French Guiana - Lab288 P3 | ecosystem: Host-associated > Arthropoda: Insects > Digestive system > Gut ...
AATGCACAACGCACAATGCAGAATGAAGGTTATTTTTAATAAATTTGTCCGAAACTCCACTATCCACGCTGTATTTATAATTTGTAATTTAAAATCCCACTACCCCGCAGTCAAAAACTCGCCATACGCCGCCCAAACCGTGCGGTACTGCGGCAAAAGGTCAGCGCGGCTGATAAAAATTATCCTCCTTTCAAACGCTGTCCCGCTTAAACCGACGAAAGCCGCCGTGGCCGCCGCCTCCTGCCCCGCCTTATACACCGCGAGTTTGCCGTTTGCACCGTAAACCGCATCGTCGCCTTCAAACCTATAAAAAGTATCGCCGTCCGCCTCTGCGCTGTGATAGCCCCTTATTTTTAATGCGTTTGTCCCTAAAGTCGCGGGCGTGTGGGTGATGGACGGTCGCACACTAATGTTGATTCGATACAAATAGCCGCTTACCCAAAATGCTTTCGCGCCGATAGAAGTTACGCCGTCGCCGATTTCCAAATTGATGATAGAGGTCGCGTAAAAAGCGCGCTCGCCGATTGTTTTAAGCGCGGGATTGAACTTAACCGAAGACACAAAACCCATGCCGCTGAAGGTATACGGCTCGATTTCAGTTGCGTCGTCGGGAATCGTTACCGCCGCCGCGCTACCCAAATACGCGGTAAGCCGTCCGTTTTCTATTACCCAATCGCCGCGTACCGTACTGTTTTTGTAAATATACGGGGAATAAACAGACCAACCCTCGTATCCCGCGGACAGCCCGCCCGATTTTATCAACGAATAAAAACTATCCGGCAGGATTATTTTAAGCCACGGCCCAATCGCAAAGCTACTGAGCCTGACCGACGGCGTACCCCTCATTAAGACGGTGAGTACCCCATGTTCCTCAACGGAACCGGACCCATTCATAGATTCGACCATGCGCGCACTTACTGCCGCCTGTTCACGGATAATTCTTATGCCTGTTCCGACCGCCAATTTTCTTAAAGCAGTTCCCAAAAAAGCGAAACTCATAATCTCTGCGACAGAGTCGGGAAGTTCGATTTCCGAGAGTGCTGCGCACAACTCAAACGCCGAGGTCTTTACAATGACAACGCTTGACGCGGCGACAAAATCCACATCCATAAGCCGGTCGCAACCATAAAAAGCCCTCGCGCCTATTTCTTTCGCGGAAGGCGGTACGGCTATTTCCGCAAGCGAGACGCATTGATAAAACATATCGTCCGAAATCGCGACCAAGCCCTCTTTTAGTTCGACAGACGCAAGAGAAATGCAACCGGAAAAAACCCCTTCCCCCACTTTTAACGCCGCGAGGCTCACGCTTACAAGCGCGGTACAATTGCGAAACGCGCTGTCCCCGATCGTCTCTACGCTTTGCGGTATCACAACCGAGGCCAGACGGTTATTACCCAAAAACGCATAACCGGCTATTGCGACGGTGCCCGCTTTAAACGTCACGGAAGGGCCTCCGCCAAAGCGATAAAACACTCTGCCCGCATAAACGTCCCCGCCCTGATTGTTAAGCCAGCCCGTGCCGTCGAAGGCATAGCCGCCCACTTCGCGCAAGTCCTCCCCGAAATAAAAATTGTCGATGAGACCGCAACCCGAAAAGGCGCGGTAGCCTATCGCCGCCACAAGCGCGGGAAGAATGATGTCGCTAAGCGAAAGACAGCCCGAAAACGCATAATCGCTTATTTTCAAAAGCCCTGCGGGAAGAACGACGCGGCTCAAAAAGAGGCAGTCCTCAAATGCAGATTCGGGAACCTCGCTTATGCCCTGCGGCAGAGCTAGCTCGCCGACGGCGCAGCCGCGAAACGCCGAAATACCGATGCTTTGCAAAGCGGCCGGCAAAGCTAAGTTTTTGAGCGACGCGCAATTTTCAAATGCGCCGTCGCCTATGCTAAGCAGATTTTGAGACAGATTAACCTTCGTAAGCAGGCGGCAGTTAGAAAACATATAGTTGCCGATACACAAAATGCCAGAAATTTCCACCTCGGTCAACGCGGCACAATTAAACAACAAATAATCGCCGATCTCGCTTAACCTGTCGGGCAACGTAAGAGACGATAGCCCCGTCGAAGCAAAGGCGCGAGACTCAAGGCGCGCGATGCCGGAAGGAAGGTCAAGCGAGGACAGCATAATGCAATTTTCAAACGCGCCGCTGCCAATGCTCTCTATTTTATTTCCCAAAATTACCGCTTCCAGCCTGTCGCAGTTATAAAAAACGTCGGCATTAAGCTGCAAAAGACTGTCCGGTAGCGTAACCGACGTCAGCTTACTGCCCGAAAATGCCCTATCGCCGATATAAATCAAGCTGCCGGGCAGAACAATTTCGGTCAGGGCTGCACAGCCGTAAAAAGCTCTGTCGCCGATGCTTTCAAGCCCCTCCGGTAGTAAAACATCCTCAAGAGACGAACAGCCGTAAAAAGCCGCCGCCCCGACAGACTTTAACCCGTAAGCAAAACCGACCGACTCCAACGCCGCGCACCCGTAAAACAGCCGGGGGCTTAAAACCTCTAAGACCGGTATAACCACGCGTGTTAAAGCAGAACACCCCTCGAAAGCCGATTCCTCTACAAATTCGATGCTGTCAGGCAAATGAATTTCAGACACTCTCTTTGCGTCCTCAAAGGCGAATTTGCCCACCCGATTGACCGGCAGATTATTGAAAGTATCCGGCAGCGGCAAAATGTTTAGCTTGATGTCCTTGACCGAAACAAGCGTGTAGCCTCTTTCGTTTTCGACAAATTTGAATGCGGAATAGCCCGGATCCGACTGCCATGCCGCGTAAAGAATCAGGTTTTGACCGGGCATAGCCAAACTCTCAAATTTTTTTGTGCACGCGGCGTCGATATGCCAGCCAGTAAAGCGGTAACCGGTGAGATAACTTTCGCTTAGTTCCAGCGGCTCGCCGAACTTAAGCGTAAGAGCAGGCACGGCGGTACCTATGGTGACAAAATCAATAGTAAATTCACCTATTGTCCAGCCCGCATAAATTACGGTATTCTTGGTAATTTTTGTTTTTTCAAAATCAAAAAGATACGCACACTCCTCGTCTGCATACCAATTTTCGAATGTATATCCTTCGCGATCAGGGTCGTCGGGACGGATAGCAAAGCTCCCGCCCGCAAGTAGTTGCCTTTGGACGGGCGACCCTCCGCTTGTATCGAACTGCACTGTCATAACCGCCTGACACGCGGCAAAGACGCCGAATGCCGAGGCGAGGATAAAAACAAGAATCAAAATCAAAATCGCCCTTCTCATCGCAAACCCTCCCCTGTGTATAATAGTACACCACAGTAGCGTTTTTGCGGGTGGCGAAAAATTGAAAACGGCATAAAAATCGGGTGAGGGAATGCAGTGGCCAGTGACCAGTGGCCGTAGTTAGAGAACAGAGGATAGAGTGGCGGTAAGCCTTTTAAAGCACAAAGCGGAGCGATGAAGATTCCTCGTTATTATCGGAATGATTCTAATCAATACGCAACAAAACAGCAAACTATATTATATCGCCCTTCTATTCTCTAACCTCTATTCTCTTCAATATCCATAATTTTCCTTACCCTTTTGGCATGGCGCGGCTCGTCCGAAAAAGGGGTGTTTAGAAAAATATCCACCATGCGCAAGGCGGTGTCATGCGCGGTTATCCGCGCGCCCAAGGCAATCATATTGGCGTTGTTGTGCTGCCGCGCCATGGCGGCCGAAATTTCGTCAGTGCAATGCGCACACCGTATGCCCCTGACTTTATTCGCAGCTATGCTCATACCTATGCCCGTACCGCAAATCAGTATGCCGCGCGTACACTCGCCTTTAGCTACAAGCAGGGCGGCTTTAAGGGCAAAATCGGGATAATCCACCGACTTGTCACTAAAGCCCCCGCAATCGGTAAGAGCTTCTCCCCTGCCCTTTAAGTGCGCAATTATCTGATTTTTAAGCGCTATCGCCGCATGGTCGCAGGCTATTGCTATCATGTTGCATTTCTCCTTTTTTAGCAGTATTGTTGACGGCCAATGACCAATGGCCAGCTTCGGTCACACGTTTACATATTATACATGTTATACATGAAAAAACAAAAAAATACAAACTCCGCACTTCAAACTCACCCCTAAAAGCGGCGCGCCGGAGCGTAGCGCCCTACGACCCGATCCCCGACCCTAATCCCTCAGATCCGACTTCCACTGGTCACTGGAAACCGACCACTGACCGCTGCATAAATATCCACGCAAGCATACTCCAAATACTGCGCCACAGCCATGTATGCGTCCATATCGCAGCCGTAGGGGTCGGGAACGTCGCCGCCGCCTGTCAGTTCGCCGACGGTTAATACGCAAGGGTGCGTCTCGATTGCCGCTTTGTGCCCCGCAGTCATGCAAATTATGACGTCCGCGGCTGTTGATTCGGTAAGCTGGCGCGAGAGATGGGGCTTGGGCTTTACCCCCAACGCGGCGAGAGCTTTTTCGGCATTGGCGTTTATTTTCACTCCTTCGTCGACAAAAAGCCCAGCCGATGTAACGTCAAAATGCGACAGCTCCTTTTTTTTACGCAAAAATTTTTTAAACAGCTGTTCCGCCATGGGCGAGCGGCAGGTGTTGCCCGTGCATACAAACAAAACCCTTATTTGTTTCGGCTTTTTGGGCTTAACAGCGGGTTGTTTCGTGGGTTCGCCCTTGACCTTGACACCCCTCTTGCCGCTAGCCTTGTCATCTTGGACGCTAGCTTCGACGTTTGCCGCTTTTTCAGTTCGTTTTGTCCTTTTCATATAACAATTCCTCTTAAATTCCCCCCTCCTGATGGGGGCAGAGCGTAATGCAAATATACCCACTGGCTCACGAAGTAAGGTCCCAAACGCTTCATGGCACGGTTTTATGTTTGTAGCGAAGCCGCGAATGCTTCCATTCCCCTCCCTCGGAGGGGTGCCCCACGAATACTTCCCCGATACGGGGCGGGGTGGTCAGGAGGCGGGGTGGTTCTCTTACGTTTACCTATCTATCGCGCCCTTCTCTTCAGCGGCTTTAAATAACCGATTATTCACCGCCCGCCCTATCCCTTGCCCGTTGGTCAGCAAAGCTAAAATAATTTTGCAGCCCTGTTTATCCGCTTCCCTTAATCGCGAGTAAAGCCCCGCAGCATAATTGATTTCGTCCTTAAAATCCACGGCTTCGATATTTTTAAACTCCCCGTCCTGCAAAAAATCATTTAGTCCCGCGCCCAAATTCACTCCTAAAACCAATGTTTTAAGGTCTTTAACCGCTGCGCACCCTTCTTTCAGTCCATTCAAATCCTCAAAAATCCTCACACGTGCATTGGGCGCATAGTGGCGGTATTTCATCCCCGGACTCAGCGGTTGTCCCTCGCCATGATTGTAAACTTCTATTTTGCCGGTTAGCTTCTCAAGCTCCTCAAGCGCGACTCCGCCCGCCCGCAAAAGCCTTGCGGGAGTGACGGAAAAGTCGATTATTGTAGATTCCAGCCCCACATCACAGTCCCCACCGTCCAAAACATACTTGATTTTGCCGCACAAATCGTCTAAAACATGCCGCGCCGTCGTCGGGCTGGGGCGGGTGGATGTGTTCGCGCTGGGGGCGGCAATCGCCACGCCGCATTTCTTTATAAATTCCCGCACCAGTGGCGAGGCGGGGATTCTTATCGCCACCGTGCTAAGCCCCGCAGTGACGATATCGGGCACACACTCCCTCTTTTTAACAACGACGGTCAGCGGTCCCGGCATAAAGGCTTTGGCGACGGCAAATGCGCGGGAATCGAAATATCCGGCGCTTTCGACACCCTCAAAATCGGCGAAATGCACAATCAGCGGGTTATCGGGCGGCCTCCCCTTGACCTCAAAAATCTTTTTTACCGCCGCCGCGTTAAATGCGTCCGCGCCAAGACCGTACACCGTTTCCGTGGCGAACGCGACCAATCCCCCGCTTTGAATTTCGGCGGCGGCAAGGGCGATATTTTCGGTTGTCAGTTGCAGGATTTTAGTTCTCATAATGAATATTTATTCTATAGTGCACAGTGCCGGTCATTTAATTTTATATTTTTCCTGCTTATACTTTCTTTAAAGTTTATCCTTCACTGCGCACTGCGCACTATAAACCACACGTTTAACTAAAGAAATAGCGGGTATAATCATTGAATATGAAATCAAAATTAGCAAGATTTTTGGATAATTTATTTTTGCTACTCGTCACCTGGCTGTTTGCGGCTGTCGTCACACTCTATTTTGTGCGTGAAATTTATCTTGTAATCGTCGTCGCTACCTCCGTCGCCTTGGGTGTCTGCTTTCTCGCAAATTTAAGGCATAAAAAGACGCTACAAAAGGAAAAAGAGGCTTACGGTGCATCGCTTTGTGCACAGCACTTTATGTTTCACGACGACACCTATGCTTTGGACTATTTTTACAACGCGTTGCGGTCGCGGTACACGGCCAACAAAAGCAGGTTTTTCCTAACTATCAACAAGACGATGGTCGCCCCTTGCGTCACCGAACCGCTTACCCTTAAAAAGGCAGTTTTATTTTACAGCGAAGCTTTACGCAAAAGTGCAGACACGTTGGTAATACTTAGCTTTAAGTCCGAAAAATTTCCCGTTGACCTGAAAACAAAATTCACAGGACTAAGGTTTGAACTGTTCGGCGCAGACAAAACCTACCGCCTGTTAAAAAGCCTTGACCGCCTGCCTGCCGAGGAAAAGCCCATAAAAACGCGCAAACTGAGAGAGTTTTTAACGGCGGCTTTCCTCCCAAAGCGCGCCAAGGGATATTTGGGCGTCGCGTTTATCATGCTTTTCGGGGCGTATTTTTCGATTTCCTCCATTTACTACGTCGCTGCCGCCGCCGTTTGCTTGGCGTTGGCGTTATTGTGCAAGTTGGATGTTGCGGAAAGGGTGAAGAGAGGAGGGATCGGGGATCAGGGGTCAGGGGTCAGCGTTGGTTAAATTTAACCGGCCCGCTCTCCCATACCTTAATTTCGGATTCATAACTCTCAACACTCTCCCCCCGAATCCTGCTCCGCCTCCCCGCCTTCTTTCGCCGCCGCCTCTTTCGCCATTTTCCTTTCGTACTCCTCGCGAAGCCTTACCATCTCGGCTTCTTTCGCCTGCTGAGATGGAAAACCGCGCGTAAAATAAATGCCGCAAAAGCTCACGACGGCGACGCCAAAGCATATCAAAGCAACCAGCCAAAGCCGCCCGCCCAAAAGCTCCTGCCAGACCAAAAACATAAACATGGACACCAAAAACAGCCCCATAAACACCAACCCCACGATGGCCGTCGCTTTTTTAATCTTGGGATTCAATATAACCTCCTTGTTGCGACTTTCGCTATTTTGACTTTCGCTATTTTATAGATTATACCACCTTGCATTTTTATTGTCAAATATATCTTGCTTTGGTTTTTTTATATCTCTTAAGATTTCCATTCTTCATGAATCAAATTAAATTTACCAAGCAAATCCTTTTTGCACATTTCCAGCACGTCTTTTGGAAGATCCGGAATAATACAATCCTCGCAACAGCCCACAGACGATACACTTATTCTCCTTAACAAGCATTTTTTGTCCCGATTGTATATACATAAGTCAAAATCGCATTTTATCATTTTTGCTCCTTATAATAACTAAATTTTATACATTATACTGCAAGATTCTTGCGATTGCAAGTTTTTTGCGATCAAATTAGTTTACCATTTCGGTGATGAATAAAATTTTTTGTGAAAAATTAAAGGAACTTCGACTTGAGAAAAACCTAAGACAGTTTGACCTTGCAAAAATATTTAATGTCGCGCCCAACACAATAAGCAGCTGGGAGCGCGGAAATAGTGCGCCGAGCATTGACGAATTGAAAGTCATTGCCAAGTTCTTTGGTGTTTCGACAGATTATTTGTTGGGGCTTGAGGACTGACAGTCTTTTGTTTTGTATAAAGACCCTAATGTCCATCGTTTAAAATCGTGAGGACAGGTTCTAAGTTTTGTTGACTTTTTCATTTGTTTGCGTTATAATAAATACATGTCAAGCGTGAGCTTTAAAAACGTAACCAAAATATACTCTTCCGGTATAAAAGCGGTCAGCGACTTCTCCCTCGACATACAGGACGGGGAGTTTTTGGTCATAATGGGACCGTCGGGGTGCGGCAAAACCACCCTTCTTAGACTTATCGCGGGCTTAGAAAAACCCACGTCGGGGCAAATTTTCATCGCAGGCGAGGATGTAACCGACGTGCCGCCGCAAAAGCGAAACACGGCCATGGTGATGCAATCGGCGGCGCTTTTTCCCCATTTGAGCATTTTTGACAACCTCGCGTTCGGACTGATTGTGCAAAAAGAAAGCAAAAATACTACCCGTGAAAAGGTGCTCGCCGCCGCCGCCGCTTTGGGGATTTCCGATTTATTAGAGCGCAAGCCATCCTCGCTTTCGGGCGGCCAAAAGCAACGGGTGGCACTCGGGCGCGCGCTTGCCGTCCGTCCTCGCGTTTTTTTGTTTGACGAACCCTTAAACAGCCTCGACGCCGCGCTTAAGGCGTCTATGCGGGCGGAAATAAAGCGGCTGCACAAGAAAACGGGCGCAACCTTTGTTTACGTCACGCACGACAAATTCGAGGCGGCGCGCCTAGGTACCCGCATCACAGCGGTGAGCGAAGGGCGGCTTATTAAGGTGGGAGCGGCAATGCAGTGTATAGCGATAAAACCGACATATCTAAAAACGCACAGTGCACAGCACTCAGCGCATAGTGGAGGGGTCAGGGGTCAGGGGTCAGGGGTCAGGGACGGTTAAATTTGATTATAATTTGGTATCCTTTGCAATCCAAATCACAAAAACATATAAGACGACATATAAGATGCGCACACCCTTTGCCACAAGAAAAACAGTGTGCGCTCTTTTACAATACTTAACATTCATTGTGCGTTGTGCATCGAACATTCATTGCGAACTATCTTATTCTTTTTCCTCGTCCTTCAAGTACACTACATGCGGGCGGCGGATGCGCATGGCGACCGAATCTATGTCGCCGTGGATTTCGCCCGCCTTTTTTAAGCAGATCCTTATCAAAACATGGCCCGCGATTTCAAATATAATCGCCGCGATAAACACCACTCCCTGCATTTTTAAAAGTACGTCCGCTGCTAAAGCTGCAAGCCCGATCGCCACGTCCGCCTGCGGGAGCAAGGTCACGCCCAAAAACCGTCGCATATTCTTGCTTTCTCTTATCATCGCCGCGCCCGCATAGCTTCCGAAATACTTGCCCAAAAAGCGGAAAACAATATATATGACGGCAACAAGCAACACAAGCGGCTCTATAAAATCGGTCAGCCTCACCCGCGCCCCCGCAAGCACGAAAAACACCACAAACAGCGGGTACGTCCAGCTGTCAAGCCGTTTTCGTATGCCGTGTTCGTGGTTGACAAACGAAAAAGCCCCGCCCATAAAAATCGTCATAAGTAGCGCGGACAGACCGATATGCCCCTCCCCGTGTCCCCCTTCCGCCGCGGCGGGCACAAGATATATATGCGCCTCGCTTAATAATTCGGCGGCGGCGACGGCAAGCAGTATAAACGCGATGCTGACGACCACCCTCGCCGACTGAATCTTAAACACTTTTGTCAGATATCCAAGCGCAATGCCCAAAGCAAGGCCTGCAGCAATGGACGCAACAATCTCGATTAGCGGCGCAAACACCAAGGAATATACCGATACGCCGTGACCGTCAAATGCGGGTACAACCGACATAATTATCGAAAACAGTACAATCCCAAACACGTCGTCAAGCGCGACCACGGGAATCATCATGTCGGTAATTTCACCCTCCGTGCGGTACTGGCGGGTTATCATGTACTTTGCGGTGGGGGCGGACGCAGCGGCTAACGCTCCCAAAATCAGGGCGACCTCTATCGTAATTACTTTTTGTTGCGAAAGGACGGCGACAATGACAAGCGCGCCGCCCGTCAAAATTACCGCCGAAAGCGACTGCACAAGCGAAATCGCCGCCGCCTTTTTCCCCAAGCTGAAAATCGTTTTGGGCTTTATCTCTATGCCTAACGAAAAGCAGATAAAACTGAACGCGATGACATAAAGTATGTTGTTTTCGATAAACCCCTGGCTTAACCCAAAAGTAAAACCGCCCGCCGAAAGCGACCCCAACAAATTAGGGCCGAAAATTATGCCAGCCAAAATATAACCCGTGACCGAAGGCAAATGCGCCAGTTTTGCAAGCTTGCCAAAGCAAATACCGACCAAGAGCGCCAAAGCAAGCATGAATATTATACCGCCGTTACCCGAGCCCGCGACAGCCCCGTCATGCACCGCCGCCATTATCATATTGTTTGTTATCATACGCTATATATTATCAATTTTTGCGGATTTCGTCAAGTATTATGTCGGACTATATCGATAGACTCGTTACGAAACTTGTTACGGTCAAGCTTAAGGAGCATATTTTTGTCGGTATAAGGACTTGCGTGGTGCGTACGCAATTTTTGCCTCTACAGGATTTGCAACGCAAAGCGGGCAAACCGCAAGCGGCCCCACGGTTCGGCCGCGCTGCGTACGCACCACGCAAGGTTTTATTGCGCCTGACAGACTCCCTTAAACACGCTGCGGAAGCTTGCAAAGTAAGTCTAATGAGTATCGGCACTACTGATAACCTTTTCTTTTTTTATCTTTGTAGTTAAAGCAAACAGGACGCCGCCCGCGACGTTGCCAAGCGTCGCAAACAAAATATTTAAAAATACGGGACCGATATCGCTACCGTTTACGAACACGGCGTAAAAAAGAGTAAACATATTCGCTATGCTGTGCTCGAAACCTAAAACGCAAAAAATGCAAATCGGGAAGAAAAGGCTGAGATATTTATTGACCGCGCCGGTTGCTTTGTACGCTAAAAAAACGCCCATGCATACTAAATAATTGGCAAGCACGCCCAGTAGCGCTATCATTCCGATATTAAGCGAGGTTTTTGCCTTATAAATTTTGTAAAGCGACTCTTCTATTGCAAAGGCCGTATGGACGGGCGTCAGTTTGATAACGTATGCGATAAAAACGCACCCGACAAAGTTCCCCAAATAGACAAACAGCAGGTTGAGCAATACTTTTTTGGTTTTGCCTTTTTTGTGGACGGCCGCCAAAAGCATCGTGTTGCCGGTAAACAGCTCCATTTCGTTAAGCACGACCAAAAGCAAAAACGCCGTAAAGCTCGCCCCGTAAATCAGCTTGCTTAACGCGGGGTTTGAAGAAACTGTACCCAAAACAACCGAAAAAGCGGACACCAAGCCCAAACAAACGCCTGCAAAAATTGCGGAGGCAAACGACGCGACTTTTTTTATGCTTAATTTTTTCTCTATGTATTCGTTCAGCATACTAAAATTATAGCACGAATAAAAAATTTTCACAACCGTTTTGACGATTGTCCGTCCCCTAAACCAAAAAAACCTATCAACCGAAAAATTCGCCGTAAAGGGCTTGAACGGCAGCGGTAAGGTGGACGGATTTTACGCCGATCGCCATGCTTACGGGGTTGCCGCCACACATATTAAGCGCGTCGATATAAATATTTTCTTTCAGCAAAGCGGAGGTCAGGCGGGCGACGATGTCCTTTAGAAAAATTATGCCCTCCCCCACAAGCATGATTATGGCGGTGCTAGATATTAGATCGGTAAAATCAGCGTTTAGTTCTTCCCTAACCCGCGCAAAAAGCCGCTCCCGCCCCTTGTCCGACAGTTGCTCCTGACGGAATATTACCGACATAGTGTCTATGCCCGAAAGGACGTGGTCAAAAGAAATCGATTCCTCTTCTAAAAGCCCGAATAATTTGCGCCCAAAGCCCACCTCGTGATTCATTAGATACTTGCCCACAGTCAAAATGCAAAAGCCGTCAGTGCCCGCGATGCCCACGACCCTAACCGCCCCCTCGCGCTTGTGCAGCACCGTCGTCCCTGCCGCGGCGGGATTGTAGATATTTTTTATGCACAAAGGGATACCCGCCCTAAGAACGGGCTCGACGGATTCCTCGTGAAGCACGCTAAAGCCCGCGTAAGCAAGCTCGCGCATCTCGCGGTAGGTGATTTCGGGCACGGGCCGGGGGTTTTTCACTTGCTTCGGGTTTGCCGCATAAACGCTGTCAACGTCGGTGAAATTTTCGTAAATCTCTGCATCAACCGCCGCCGCTAATATCGCCGCGGTAATGTCCGAGCCGCCGCGACCGAATGTGACCACATCGCCGCCGCGGGTGTAACCGAAAAAGCCGGGGTATACGCCAATCCCCTTTAAATGCTTTAATTCGGACAGCTTGTGGCTTTGTGCGGGCAGAAAATGCGCGCCGCCAGCCTTGCCTTCCAGCACCATACCCGTTGTTTGCGGATTTAGGTATGCCGCGTCCGCGCCTAATGATTGCAGATATGCCGCGACAACCTTGGCGCAACTATCCTCTCCCGCCGCCTTTACAAGATCAAGATACCTCTCAAACGACAAATCCATCCTTTTTACGCGGGCTTCGATGTCCTCTTTGACGGCATGGAAAACCCAATCCGGCAAATTAAGCTCGTCCGTAATGTCGGAAAAACGCTCCAAAACGTCTTTTAGCTGCGCCTTACAGGCTTGTCTCATATACGCCGCTTTGGCTAATAATATAAGAAGGTCAGTCGTCTTTTTGTCGCCGTCATAGCGGCAACCGGGGGCAGACACCACCATAATTTGACGGCGCGAGTCCTCCAAAAGAATTGCGCACGCCTTTTTTATTTGCGCGGCGGTCGATAATGATGTGCCGCCGAATTTTGTTACTATCATTTTTTTTAACAGTTCCTTGTTACAAAAGTTCCTTGT
>Ga0123353_10010773_pt1 | contig 12789 bp, 7 predicted proteins | sample TergutLab28metaG_3_FD_92763 | JGI IMG/M metagenome (GOLD analysis project Ga0123353, IMG submission 92763) | Labiotermes labralis P3 segment gut microbial communities from Petit-Saut dam, French Guiana - Lab288 P3 | ecosystem: Host-associated > Arthropoda: Insects > Digestive system > Gut ...
CCATGACCGCGGCACTAGAAGGGGGTGAGTGGTCAGCAGCACGCCCCGGCCACACTTTACCCCCGGGAAAGACCCGGTACCCATTTTACAGGAGGCTGGGTGGGCCCCAGGGCCGGTCTGGACGGGCGGAAAATCTCGTCCCCACCCGGATTCGATCTCGAACCGTTCAGCCCGTAGTCATATCAATGTAATGTACAACGTGAAAAGTAAACCCCAATCTGGTTCTTCTAAATATAAATAACAGCTGACCAAATGTGTGTAAATACCATTACATTAAAGCCTTTATGATAAAACACTAGCAACCCATTTCCAACCGCGGGGGTTTGTTCATGAAAAATACAGCAGTTCGAAAGACTAGGGCCCTACGGGAAACTGGAGGTCAGGGGAAGCGCGGTCGCTGTCAATAATGATCAAAGCCGGAGCTGCCTGTCCCTTCAGCTACCAAACAGATAACGTGTTTTGACTCATATTTACCGTGTATATCAGCACAAGAGGAAAAGTAAACCAGCAATATACACCATATCATTTCAATACCAAAAGGGATCGGACATATTTTGGCTCACTCAACTATAGTCAGGAATCAATTCAATCGTCATGATGATTACAGGACAACTACACGATCAGAATTAAAATCATGTAATATTCATGACTTAGGGAATTTATCTTTGCTGATGGTTGAACAAGCAGGTCCCAGTGGCCACGCGGTCTAAGGCGTAGGTCTGCGGCCGCTCGCGTACTGAAATTGTGAGTTCAAATCCCACCGGGAGCATAGATGTCTGTCTGTTGTGTTGTCAAGTAGAGGTCTCTGCGACGAACTGATCACTCGTCCACAGGAGTCCTACCGACTGTGGTGCGTCGCTGTGTGTGTGTGTGATCCAGAAATCTTGTGAATGAGTAGGGCCCTGGCCCAATGGGGGCTGTTACGCCAAAATAAAGGGTTGAATGAGCCGAAACACGTAAGACCGAAAATAACAAATGAAATAATAAAGTGCATATTGTTGGTTACTTTCCTGTTATTACCCCAATTACATAATAGGGCGTTTAAAACACACCAGACATAAAATACAGAAGTATCACCAAGGAGAAGCATCGCAATGGAAGTCTGGAACCTATACAACTGGTTTGGGTTACCATCACAATCCTGGGAAAAGAAAATTTGGATTTGTTGGTGCCGAAGTACTAAATTTTTACCCCGTTCCATGCAGATGTACGACTGGTGATTTAAAAAAATCCCTTTAAGATATGTATTTATTTATGAGCTTGATAATTATTAATTCAATGAATTAAAAGTCTTTTTGATTAAATTAACTCTGTTGGTTGTGGGCCGGGTAGCGTAGTCGGTATAGCGACTGGCTACGGGCTGGACGGTCCGGGGATCGAATCTCGGTGGGGGGCGAGATTTTCCGCACCTGGGGCCCACTCTGTCTCCTGTACAATGGGTACCGGGTCTTTCCCGGGGATAAGGAGCGGCCGGGGCGTGACGCTGACCCCTCACTCCTTCTAGTGCCGTGGTCATGAAGGGGTAGAGCTATACCTCTACTCTCCCTATGGGCCGTACGGCCTGTACAGAGCCTCAGTGCCTGTACAAGGGTACACTTTACCTTTACCTTTTAACTCTGGCGGTTGACGGCACAGGATAGCGGTAAGGTTGTCAGCCTTACGAACCGGCCGCTTTTACCCCCAGGAAATACTCCTAGGACTCATTTCTGTTAGAGGCTGAGTAGACCTCAGGGTCATAGTGCCATCGGAAGGATTTTACGTAAATGAAAAATCCAATGACACCAGCTGGGATCGAACCAGCAACCTTCCGATTTGTAGCACTGCACCTTAACCACTGTGCTACCGCGGTTCCCTTCTAAGAAATATAAGCTTTCAAAATGTGAGAAATAAAAGAACCGACGCGGTTCGGATTACGCCTATACAATTTTGTGCGACTGAAATAAATAGCTGATATGAACACTGGTCAGGATAGGAACTGTCTCCGTCCGTGTAGGTAAAGACCTTGTAACTGAGAGCTCTCATATTCCACGGGTCCTACTAAATATACAGAAGTATATATTTTCGAGTTAAGACCTACATAAAAAGTTGTTGGTATCCTAACCATATGAGCGAATATAATCTTCTTAAAGAGGAAGTTGCTCCCTTAAATATGTTGTTTAGTTGGCTGGATTCCCTACGCAGTTAACATGCAAAATATTCATGAAAGGGTGGGTGCAGTATGCGCCAATGTTATTTGTAGGCCTACACTGTGATCCGGTATTTCGATCGTGGGTTTCTGTCTTTTGACAACGCGTTATTGGATACCAACGCATCCAGAGGAATTCGCTGCCTCAATACCCAGGATAGATCTACAATGCATGGTGTCAAAACACCATGCACCAAATTATCACCGGCCTCAAAAGAACAAATCTCAAACTAAGCTGGTAGCTTACAAGCGAAGTTTTTCGTACCGTCCACCTAAAACCACTGTTCCGTGGGCATTTTTGACATCCTCCTAAAAACCACTGTTCCGTAAAACTTTTAGACTGCTTTAAATGTCATTTCATGGAAGAAATGTAACGGTATTGAGATGGTTTCTCCACGATATACAAGAAAGCAAGACTTCCCGAAATGGTAAGTTGATGGCCGCAAGCAGAGGACCGCGACATCTCATCCGGACTGCCGCTGCTTCCGGCACGCGAGTCAGTCACCACAACTGAGTGACGAGGAACTAATAGCAGCGTTCTGCCCCAGAGAATACGACGTACTGCACAGCTATCAGATAACAAGTTCATTGTGCACTTCGTCTCCCCAACACATCTATAATTAACTTGACATGCGTACACAATGCACTAGGAAACTTGAGGGAGACACTCTTTCAGCATGAAAACCCAAGTCAGTGTAGCGTGATAATGCACTGATATTGGATTCTGTCCCACTTTTTACTGTCAAACTTTGTTAACAAACTTGACGCCGTAAATTGTCACCGTCGGATATAATGCTTTATGTAATATAATGTATGTGTGCAAGTAAATTCGATCGGTGTACGTCACCTAATACATGTCTACAGCGCTACCACCACAATGTGCCCACTTTGGTGGCAAGATCAGCGAATCTCAAAAGCTTTGTGATAACTGTTCATTTATTATACCAATATTATGTAGAACACACAGATCATGCTTAATATTGTATGCACAGCGCATGGAGTCAAATTCACCCTATGTAACCAACTATTCATTCACTCAAAATCAAACACAATGGACGCTACACTCCCTGATGATGGCACCCCGGGAGTTCCAAAACATGCAGGAAGGAAATAGTGCGTCGAATGTGTTTAATTTTTAGTGCATGATTAGTTGGTTAATTAGGGTCAACACAGCTCATAGGCTGAAGAAACAGCTATATTTCATACACATAATATCTGTTATTACATATCTGCGTTATCAGTCGCCACTGTGAGGATCGAACTCGGGCACTTTTGAATATTGGCCTGGTACTCAGAATTTCAGGTTCGGTCCGAAACGCCGTGACTAATATCACGAAGAAAAGGGCAATAAATCTTCAGTGTAATAACACCGAATGGCCCGAAAACAATGTGGAATTTGACGTTCTCATACCGTGAATACAACAAATCTAGTCTGCAGATGTGGGCAGCTTTCTACCACAATACACGACGTCGCATCCAGAAGATAGTAATCTCTACGTCTTGCACCAGAATGTTCGGAAACAACAAACACGCGGCGACTGTATGTACAGGTATAATACAGGTACACGTACAGTATAGCGCAGAGCAGGTAATACGAGCCGAGTTTCCATGTCTCCGCCCTCGCCAACAGTCCTCGTCACGACCACAGCAGTTAGGGCAATGGCCTTATCATCTCATTCAATTGGCCGGTCTCTGCAGCAGGTATTGGCCCTATTCTTGGAATCCGGAACAAGAATTCTCACGACCATAACAAGACCATGAAGCCCAACTTCATGATCCCGTCCTCCCTCATTAAACAAATAGGTGTAACGGGGACAGGATCAACACAGATGTGATTCTTGCCATTGCGGCACACTACCGAAATTATTCCCGTACAATTAGGCACCATCTTCATACCCATTTACACAACAAATTATTTACGGATACAGAACCTGTACTTTTTCTGAAAGATGTAATTACACAAATGGCACTGATTTCCGGAAAAAACATTTGTGACAACATGACACAACGCTGAGCAGTGGGGCTGCGAAGGTGGGTCGATGTACCGTCACAAACTGACTTTGTGTTGTAAATGGAACTGCGGACCTGGATGCGCGGAAGCTACGATTCGAGAAGCCCTCAGCCAGAGACACGTAAGGCCTCGTATCTGACTTAGACGAAGTGGGCCAGGCAAGGTGACAAGACAGAATTCCTGTGTTCCACTCAACAGCCCGAAAGACAGTACGGGGTGAAATTATTGTATTTCCATTAAGATTGATCCCACAGAAGCAGGAAGAACTGTGCCTTCCAGGGTACACACCCTAACATGAGACGGAAAATGAAGCCTCTATGTTCATGTTAAGTGTACAGTGATTAAGAAACGGAATTACCATATATTTATCATAAGGCGGCTCCGAGTATAAGTTGACTCAATTTTCCCCTCTGGCATGTCGGTAGAAAAAGCTCAGAGAATTCAGAAAATGTGAAAGAAACATTAATAGAGCACCGCAACTGACACTAAAACTTCACAGAAACAACGGCGTAATACCATGACTTAAAATCACTCTTTACTAGGAAACGACGTGGCCCTGAGGAGCCACTGGGAAGGGGCGCAAGGAGTCGCTTATAAAGCGATTCCTTGATATTCGGGCCTTTACAGTACTTTCAGCCGTTACGTTCCAATGTACAGCAGTCTGAAGACTTGAAAAAAGTCTACTGATAGCACTATCACGATACGTGATAATACAGCATGCATTTAACAGAAATGTCGTCACACCACAATGAATGTCACCGGGCGGCTGTTGTAGCGATTAACAACGTAACTTTGTATTACGGAGTCTATATGTATGACGTTACAAACTAATGCGACCTAGGGACTCCCATTTTCACGGTCTGCGACACTAATTGGTAAACACTTGTTACGACGTGGAGACATGCTACAAGTTTGTTGGGTTTTGCGGTTTCCGGTAATCTCACCAAAAAGCATGCCAAGACAGTATTTTCCAGTAAGGCCGATTTGTTCAATTTTTGGTAACTCATCATCCGTTAACATCTTCCAGTACCATTCGACGCAATATAATCTCAGAAATTTTGACGTTTTGTTTACCGCGCATCGCAGTATACTTATCACTGTATTTAACCAACACCTATAGGTGGCCGTTTCGTGCACGAGACGTCCACCTATAGGTGTGACGATACCAGAGGCTGTGTAATGCAATTTTGACCTCCTGATGATGAGCACATGTGCTCGAAACATGTAGATGCATGAAATAAAACTTATAGTGAAACAAATTTTGTGCATCAAGTTGGTTAAATACTGAGATAAATAATCTCAGAAGTTACAACAGCGTCGTAAAATTACCCAACACACAACCAATTAAACACACGGCAATTATTCTGGATCCATCTAAAAATTTAACCAGTCCGTCAAGTAGTAGAACACTACTTCAGACTGAACGGCATCAAGTTGGCCTTCAATTGCATGACCTTCCTTCGGAGTCACATTAGCACTTTGTTCAGAAGTTTATAGTGACATGGCGACAGACAAACACAAAGCGCTTTGCATGGCTAATCAGTCTAGTCAGTACTAAAATACATTCAGTTAAGTCCATGTTGTTAAAACCTCCATAAATACCAATTATTTTAAGTACACTCCAAACAGTTGAAGAAAAACACGCCGCGGTGGGAAAGGCCAACATAAACAAAAAGTAAGCCAGCATTTCCAGTGACAGCGAATGTCGTTCTCTGATGGAATGCACCATCACATCAAGCAACAAGATCAACTAGAAATCAATTACTGGGGGTCTCATTATCGTGTGGTCACAGCGAAATGTCCGCATCCCACTGTATCTGAGCCACCACATTGCGGCCCACACTCTCAGAAAATACAGTTAATGCAACATCAATCACAAAAAACTGTCAAGGCAACACGTTGTATTAATGTCAGGTATCGTACAAAACAGGAGCAAGGTCACGTGGATTAATCTGACGATGCTGTAGACATAACTACCGTATATTTTCTTGCATTACGTTTTAATAAGTGGCATTCAATAGAATGTTTAAATTCAGCGATGTAAATAATTCGATAAATAAGCATTCTTGAATTGACCACCAATATCAGAATCGAACGACTTCGTGACGAGGTGTGTTTAGGAAATGGATGAATGGGAACGTTACTCACGTATTTTTAACTTAGACAAGACAGAAGATGTAATCAGTCAGCAACACTTCCTTTGCCACCTCACCCATGGTGGGGGGGGGGGGGAGACCTCGGTAACCTTTGGACATGGACAAGACGGCTAAGTAGTAACGCTTCTGACTTGCATTCGGGACGTCCTTGGTTCGACTCTCGGTCAGGAAGTCCACCCTTCTGGGATGGCACCGTAACTTGGGCAATGCCCGCTTCCTTCCAAGTCTTTTACAGTTCACTGCTCACTATCATCCAATCAAGCCACTATATTACGGAAGCCTGAGTTACAGGCCTCGTCGTTCAATAAACTACACATAAATAAATAAATAAACAAACTTCGGATAAAAGGCTGGGCGGACTCCACAGCCCGTCAGGCAAACGGGACGGAGAAGATATAGGTATACGGCAATGTGATGGATCTGCATGAGACTTATTTGTAATGCAAATCCATTACAAAAACATATTACATTATACTTCATAACCACGTTCAAAATTTTAGTGGGAAATCAAGAAAATACTAGTTCGGTGTATTCGGAGGGATGTCAATTACAAATGACACGAATAAATTATTCTGTGAGAATCACATGCTAATACACTTACAAGCTCCATTGTGAACGACTCCCACTCTGATGAAAGTATGCATCTTCGTCATTCATGAAACACGAAGCGTCCTTCGTTACACGGCATGAAACAATTTTGGGGTCAAAATAAGAAAGCTAGGAATTTAGCAAGTGTCGGCCGCGTAGCTCAGTCGGTATAGCGACTGACTACGGGCTGGACGGTCCGGGATCGAACTCCGGTGGGGACGAGATTTTCCGCCCGTCCAGACCGGCCCCGGGTCCCACTCAGCCTCCTGTAAAATGGGTACCGGGTCTTTCCCGGGGGTAAAGTGCGGCCGGGGCGTGCTGCTGACCACTCACCCCCTTCTAGTGCCGCGGTCATGGAAGAGTAGAGCTATATACCTCTACCCACCTTCTGGACCACACCGGGCTTGTAACAGGAAACTTTACCTTTTACCTTTTTTTTTAGGAATTTAGCAAATGAATGGCAAAGTGCCGTATATGTTTCATTTTATGGAAATACAGCACCAGTCCAAACCACTCTCACAGTGCGGCGGAATACAACGCAGAGACAGAGTGATTTATACAACGAGGTCACCACGGTCAGCTGCAAAGACATATGTCATCCATACAGAAACACCTTTCGCTGCACTTGCTAATGCACGGTCCGTATCACTCTCATGCAGAACGTAAGTGTCGAGTCTACTGTGTGCCAGAACAAGGAAGTTCAGTCGACTGAATTCTCGTTCTAACAACCGTAAAGAGTGCAGGGCATTCGGTCCCGAATCATTTCTCACAATTACCACGAGAGAAAGTGAGTCGCCCAGCGAGGAACAGATGAGCTTGGAAGCCGCGCCCTCCAGCCAGCACGCAATGTCTCACAAGACACGACCCGACTTTGCTCAGGATTAATCTCCGTTTGAATACTACCATTATCCCGTATACTTTTCAAAACGGTCAAGATCAGGAGGATATTTGAATTATCAGCGCAGTACAGCTACGAACTTTCGCATCCTTTGGTTTTGCAGGACAGGATCAAATGACACCGATTTGACACATTCAGTTCCGTATTCCATTCCAGACGCCACGTTTATCCCCGAGGTCCAAATGTTTTGAATACTTTTACAAATTACGTTTCTTTCGCGAAATGTGAGAATAAATTTTTGCAAACCTGACTGTTCTGTACAAATAAAGAAAGCTATTAGGTCTCCTCCTATGGCCTAGGATAGCGTATAGCGAATCCCGGTTGGGGCGACATTTTCAGCACCTGTCCAGACCGGCCCTGGGGACCACCCAGCCCCCTGTTCGATGGGTACTGGATCTCTTTCCCAGAGGCCGGGGTGTGGCGTTAACCACCCACCCCACTCTAGCGCCGAGGTTAAAGAAAGTGCAGAGCTATACATCTAACCCCTTTCGATGCCTCACAGCAAGGTCCAGGCTATGTTTCTTTACATTAAAACATGACGCAGCCCCATAACAATGTCCAGTAACATCTGCAATAACATATCCAGTTTAGCACAAATTATCTCTTATAGAAAAGAATGAAGATGTGATTAACGACGTGTTCTACAAAAGCTGAAGAGCTTTCCTACCACTAACGCCCTTACAAAGCAACTACGCCTCTTTCAGGTATTTCCAATTGTTCCATAAAACATCTACATCAGATCGTTTTTAACTAACTATAATTTCCCTAAAGGGAAAACAGAAGCTCCGTGACATCACCACGATGTCTGCGTGTCTGCAAGTTACACTTCTGGATCAACTGACCGATTTTTATGAAATATGGAATACGGGCTACACAACCAGAAGTCACCACAACCTCTGACGTGTCACTTTATATAACACTTGATTACGAAATAAGGCAAGCAGTTTAATAAGACGTTAAAGTACTGGTGCCGACAGGATAATTTCTACGGGGGGTTACAAAATAACACGTAATCCGTTTACAATTATTATTGATCGCCCTTGATTTTTAAAATAACTCCAATGATACGGATATTTTATCGTAACTCACACAATTCGTTACACCGAAAACCCTCATCACCAGACAGGTGGCTTACAAACACACCTACTCTCAAAATGTACTGTCCCCCAAAAAATTGTTTGTCCTTATATTTTCGTCAAAACACAACACGCCTACTGAGGATCCGTCAAGTTTTTCTTGTATCCTGTAAAATTGTATATCGGTGGGTTACCAAAAATTGCTGCTTCATGAGCGATATTCTTCACTCTTTTCAACTTTCTCTCATACTCTCTTCCTCCCTCCAAAAGGTGAGGAGGAAGAGAATGAGTTGCTGCCCACCCCACCCGCAGCGCCCATGTGTATGATAGTTGCTTTAGAACACATGAAACATCTGTTTATCTGCCAAATTACTGTAGTTTTATCATTAATTAATTTGAAAGTTAATGTACATATTCAATTCTTGGTACAAATGTTAACACCTACAGATGTACCTTTAACGACACTACCTCCGGAACTAATCGTCCAACGCGTCTGCAGTCCCCTTCCTTTTAAGCCGAAGGTTCATTATCGTAATCAAGAGCCCATCACTGTATTGTCCTCAGCCACATAAAACCAGTTCACTCATTCACACCTTAAACACTCAGGCTCCTGAACTGCCTCTTCCCTTCACCATTTCCACTACAATTCTGAATACGCTTCTCTTTACATTACTCTCGATTTTGTAACTCTTAATATCAGCTAAATGACAGCCTACATATGATGATGAGCTTCACTATTCAATTACCTCCAGCCTCCTGTCAAACCTCTCCCATAAGGAGATACATATCTACCTACATTCTCTACACCCTGTTCTCAAACACCGTAGAGTAGTAGTTCGGTATATTTCAAACTTTACGTATCTGGATAGGAGACGTAAAGTACAAAGTGATTGTGGACCGAAAGGTAGCGACCAATCCCTAGATTTGATCTGCTCCTGTTTTCTTTATGAATGGAATTTTATTGTTGTTGTTTCCAAATATTAATTCTGAACATCAAAGTTTTCAATATCCTTCCTCAAACAAACGAATGATTTTGTAAAAACTGAAATCTAAGGGACGGCAAAGCTATCAAATAGCTTTCACTTCGAGAGAGGTAGAAAAAACAGTTTACAACCAACCTAACTCAAGAGAGGTGAAGACTGTATTTCCATAGACAAATACTTCCCAAGTGAAATGGGTTGTGTATGGCAAAGAGGCCGCAGCAATTACAGAAATGCTGATTGAGACAGTTGCCATTTATTTAATGACGCTGAAATGTTACAAAAACATGTGTATGTTTTCCATTTAAGGACAAAATCTACCTTCATCTCACACTCGTACAATGGTTCCATACGGACAGCTCGTTTGAAGGAACAAACCATATATGCTCTTCTGTTAGATATGACTGCCACACCGGAAGTGAATACCATACTGCCATGGATCACTAGAAAGCGAATACTTTGACAGGAAAAATGAGTTGCTCCTAACGTTTACTATCAAGTGTACGTCAAAATTATTAAGAAAAATGACAAACAGAAGCGTATTGTTGGCTAGTTTTGAGTTGGCAACTAAACCTTTGTCTCAGAAACGAGGTCATGAAGGCCAGATCCGTCGAGCATTTCAGTATAATATTAACAGACGGAAGTGAACATACGCACAGCTTTCTTTGATCCTGCAGGTCAGCAGCTCTTTTTAACATTCTCTGCTGCACTTTCTTCACTTCATTAGCAAGATGAGGCTTAACATAATGTTCACTTGTGTCTCTGTTCCTGTTCTTAACAATATGTGACCAAATTAATTATGGCAATTAATCTATACAGCTGGACTCCAAATTTTGGCTTCTAATAAGACGGTTCACGTTAACTGCAACAGGAGCTATATAGAAAGAAAAAGAAAATACGCAAACCCGTTTGAAATCTGCATTAACCTTTCTAGGTGGAAGAGATAAGATGTCAATGAATCTTTTTAAACAGGAAAATAAAAAACACGGAATAGCCGTACATGTGCAACACGAATATGCATATGAAGGATGTTCAGTAAGTATGAAGGTCATCCAGAAACTGAAGACCGTTTGGCTATAAAGAAAAATAAACACAATAAAAATTTTAAAAAATGTATTGTATCATTATCACAGACCCTAAGTTATTTTTCTACATAGTCGCCACGACACATTCAGACACCTATCACAGCGCGTGAAGAGTTTTTTTTATGCCTTCATCATAGACATCCGCCGCAAGTCCTTTTAACCAATCCTTGACGGCATCCTTCACTTCTTCATCGCTTATGAAGCGTCTGCCACCGAAAATTCCTTCAGCGTTGGGAACAAGTAAAAATCACTTGGGAACAGTGGCGTAACCAGGAATTTTGTTTGGGGGGAGGGGGGTTCAACGAATTCAGTTGAGGACAGAGGACAGACAGAGAGAACGGGGATCTGAGGGCGGTAGCCCCCTAGTCATGGGTTCTGATTGCAGCTGTAATTTGTTACAAGAAATTTCATTTCATATAGTAACATTTTCTTAGTTTTTGGTAGTTGAAGACTATTCATGATGACAACCAACTTATTTGCCATTGCTAATGTAAAACAATTGCGAACCTAGGTAGTTTTAGAATTTTACTGCATTTTTTCGAACATCTTGGGGTGCTGGCGTCCAAATTCAGCAATTTTTAACAGTTTTCACAATCGGGTTGAGTTTGGCACGGTTTTGGAGGGCCTTCGGAATTTCGGGAGGGGGGCTGAATAACCCCCCTCCCCCGTACGCCACTGCTTGGGACCGAGTCTGGACTATATGTTGGATGCTCAAAAACTTCCCAGCCAAACTCTTGAAGCATTGCTTTCGTTCTGGCAGCAGCATGCGGGAGCGCAAATAGGTCTTTATAAAATTAAATGATACGCCATTACACCATTAAATGTAGCTCTTTGTTCCAAAGAGGCGCCATTACTTTTTATCACAGCATTCGAGCATATGGATAACTCTGTCATTTATAAGCGACAGTTTAAAAATTCAGTCCCGGAATAAATTTGGCACTTACACTCGCAACCATTCACGAGCAGCCACTTCCACTTCCTCAGTACTGTGGAATCGGTTACCTCCCCAGTACTGCACCAGCAATCCACAATCATTTCCTCCGCTCGACCTGCGTTCACATCCGTCCTTCATGTGCTGGGTCGACTGGTATGATCATCACCACGAATGTCCGATCCACCATACTGTAACTCTCAGCATCATTTTCTGACAAGTCGTACTCTCATGAGGCTATGGACATCCACCTCTGTCAAATGGCGGGAAATTTCAACGGGGAAAACATGTTTCTCCTACAAAAACCAAAGCACGCTGCGAACTTCTTTGCCGTACCGTGTTTCCGATGCCGTTGCCATTACTCAATTTATCACATCACGGATATAAGAAAGGCCGATTCTTGCGCCACCTGTTGCATGTTAAACCCGATAGAAGTTCTACCTCTTACAGAAAAATACAAACTTAGAGACGGCGTCGATTTTTAAGGCTATCAGTTGGTCTCACATCTTCTCAGATTACTGATAGTGCCCAACATATCCCAAATTTTACGACAGCATAATAAGTGTCGCATATGTTACGCCCATTCGTATCTCTTTCAAATGCCGGGGACGCTCGGGTACTCGCAGGTCTCTCGAATTTTTACCCAGACCTACGCCCCCCCCCCCCAATCCATGGGACTTCAACAAGGCCTCGGGTAAAATAATTTTCCCCCATTTGTTTGTTTTTTAAAATATTGTAAAGAGTTTGAATTTGAAAAAAAAAAAAATTGTGGGAAAAAATTTTTAACCGCGGCCCCTGAGGGGGGGCGACGCGGGGGGGGGGGGGGGGCGTAGGTCTGGGTAAAAATTCGAGAGACCTGCGAGTACCCGAGCGTCCCCG
>Ga0123353_10010774_pt1 | contig 12789 bp, 4 predicted proteins | sample TergutLab28metaG_3_FD_92763 | JGI IMG/M metagenome (GOLD analysis project Ga0123353, IMG submission 92763) | Labiotermes labralis P3 segment gut microbial communities from Petit-Saut dam, French Guiana - Lab288 P3 | ecosystem: Host-associated > Arthropoda: Insects > Digestive system > Gut ...
AGCCACCACACCGCGACAATCGAAATCAGGAAACACGGAATCAGGTAAAGCCGCGCCGCAAACGCCGTGTTGCCCAGCAGCTTGCAGGGTATCCCGATCGCGATGTAGGTCAGCGGCGGCTTCGTCCAATGGTGCTTGCCGTTCAGCACAGGCTCCAGCCAGTTACCGCGCTCCCCCATCTCTCGGGCGCACTCCGCGTACCGCCCCTCGGTCGTCTCGTAAATCCCGCGCGCCCCCTGAAACGCCAGCACCGCCACAAACGCGCACACCAGCACCAGCCACAAACGCATCGGCGAACCTGTAATCCGGGAATCTGGGGAAATCTGGGAATGGTGTGTCATAAACTTTAGAACTTTAGAACTCTCGAACGTTAGAACTTCCCCTCATCTCTGCAAAATCCAATGCTGGAGCAGCGGCGGCCACGCCTTCGTGCCCTCAACCGACTGCGCCAGCCCCACGCCGTGCCGCCCCTTCTGGAAGATGTGCATCTCCGCCGGGACGCCCGCCTTGCGTAACGCGAGATAAAACGCCACCGCATTCTCCGCCGGCACCGACGCGTCCTCATCCGTCTGGAAGATGAACGTCGGCGGCGTGTCGGCGGTCACCTGCTTCTCGCTCGAAAGCGACCGCACCAGCGCCTCATCCGCATCCTTGCCCAGCAAATTCTCCTGACTCCCCTTGTGCGTGAACGGCTCGCCCAGCGCAATCACCGGATAGCACAGGACGCCGAAATCCGGCCGGCAGCTCGCCCTGCCCACCGCATCCGCCGCCTGCGGGTCACCCCTGTCGAAATGCGTCAACGTCGTCGAGGCCAGATGCCCCCCTGCCGAAAACCCCATGATACCGATTTTCGACGGGTTGATCCCGAACTCCGACGCGCGGGCCCGAACCGTGCGGATCGCACGTTGCGCGTCCTGCAACGGCACGGGATGACCATATCCACCCTTACGCATACGGTACTCTACTATAACGCCCGTCACCCCGAAATGGTTCAGCCACTTCGCGATGTCGTGTCCCTCGTGACCGATGGCATGACCCCCATACCCACCCCCCGGGCAGACCACGACCGCAATCCCCGTGTTGTTCTCCGTGGCAGCCGGATACCACGTCAAGGCCGGCTCATGGTCAGGCCCCTCACCCTTCGCCCCCGGCGCGCCGGAGGGGTAGAGCAACTCACGGTTCGGCTCCGCACCCGCAAACGGCGCGACCAACATCAATGCGGCAATAACTCTTTTCATAAAATTCCTTTTTTGAAAAGGGAAAAATATACCACATTCCCATCGTGAGGCAAAGGAGATTAGGGGAGAATCAGGAATGAAGTTCGAGAGTTCGGAGTTGGTGGAGTATGCAACGACCTGCCCGGGAACTCCGAGCACCAGCTCGGCACCGTGCTATCGTGTTTCATTTTTTTAATTGCCTTATTTTTCCTTTCCCTTGTTTTCCGCTTGCTTTCCCCCATCCCACCTGTTAAAGTGGTTCCTAATCAAGCAATGGCATTATGAGGCTTTATTTGATAACGTTAGAGGACTTAGTGACGCTTGGGACACGGGGAACCCAAGAAAACGCAGGCATTTCTGCCTGTGTGTCGCTTGCGTTTGGACACCGTTTTCCCTTTTTTTTTGACCAACCCATAAAAGGAACCACGCCATGAACATGAAAAAACTCCTCCTCCTGACCCTCGGTCTTACCGCAGGTCTTGTCCACGCCGCGACGTATTATGTGGACGCGACCCGTCCAGATGACACAGGCGACGGGGTGGGCTGGGCAACCGCCAAGCAAACCCTCCAAGCGGCGATTGACATTCCCGGTGCAACGGAAATCATCGTTGCTGATGGCACCTATGCCCCCATCACGACGGACAATAAAGCCATCACTATCCGCAGCGAGAATGGCGCGGGTGTGACCTTCATTGACGGCGGCGGCATAACCCGTTGCGCGACGCTAGGGTCGGCATCGGGGCATATCAACACCGTCCTCATCGGGTTCACGCTGCAGAACGGGATGGCACTCTCGGGCGGTGGTGCGCTTTTCGGTACGTTGCACAACTGCATACTGACGCAGAACACGGCAAATTACGGTGGTGGGGCGTATGGTAATACGCTGAACAACTGTATCGTGTCAGAAAACACGGCACTCCATGAGGGTGGTGGGGCGTATTATGGCATATTGAACAACTGCCTGCTGGTGTGGAATAGGGCAACTTTGGGTGGTGGGGTGTATAACGGTACACTGAAAAACTGTACGCTTTCCCTCAATGTGGCATCCTATGGTGGCGGAGTATATAACGGCACACTGGACAATTGCATCGTTTGGGACAACTTCGTCAGTGGCACAACCACAACGAGTAATTATGCCAATGGCGTTGGTTTCTCTTGTACCTTTAATTATTCTTGCACAACGCCCCAACCTCCCGGGACAGGGAATATAAGTTCTAATCCGAATTTTGTGTCTGGGGGTTTTCGCTTGCAAGATGGCTCGCTGTGCATTGGTAAGGGTAATAATGCCGTGGTGGACTGGATGACAGACCTGGACGGCAACCTGCGTATCAATTCTGATACGGTGGATATGGGGGCATATGAATGGGGGTCTTCTCCAGCCACCGCTGCCATTGTGACCTTTAATCCCAACGGTGGCGAGGTTTCGCCAGCAAGCAAGATCGTGAAGGTCGGTGCTTTCTACGAGTTGTTGCCGACGCCCGTGTGGACGGGATATACCTTCGAGAAGTGGACGCTGACAGGTACAGAGGTCAAATCCGACACGATTGTAGAGATAGACACGCCCCATATGCTCGTGGCGCAATGGACGGCGAACGCCTACACGGTGCGTTTCTTCCCCGGCGCGGGGACGGGGACGATGGCAGATCAAGCGTTTACTTACGATGTGGCGCAGGACTTGGATGCGAATGAATTCGAGCGCACGGGTTACCGTTTCGCAGGGTGGGGATGGGCTCCGGACGGGACAGATCGTGTTTTCGATGACGAAGAGACGGTGAGCAACCTCACGGCGGTGGATGGCGTGAGGGTGGATGTAGTGGCGTTGTGGACGGCAAACGAATACACGGTCACGTTCAACTACAACGATGACGGCACAACGCCCGACCTCGACATCACGCAGACATACGATGCCAATTATGTCCTGCCCGACACCCCGACACGCACGGGCTACGGGTTCAAAGGGTGGTTTACCGCCGTGACAGGCGGTGAGCAGCCCTCCCCAACAGTGGCGATAGCCGATGACCACACGCTCTACGCGCGTTGGGAGGCAAACGCCTACACCATAACCCTTGATTGCAACGATGGCGTATCGCCCAACACGGAGACCACGCAGATATACCATGAATTTTACGACCTTCCCGCCGACCCGACACGCGACGGCTACACGTTCGCAGGGTGGTTCACCGCCATGACGGGCGGTGCGCAGGTCACAGCGGCCGTTCGGGTGACGACACCCAACAACCACACGCTCTACGCGCGGTGGACGGCGAGAATCTACAGGATACGTTTCGACTATAACGATTCGACAGGCGGAACAGGCTGGCCGGGGAAACAAGTGACGTTCGCCAGCGCTTACGGCGCACTGCCCAGCCCGACACGCACGGGTTACGACTTCGCAGGGTGGACGCTGGCGGGTGCGGGTGTCGGCTCCGATACCCTCGTGACGACTTTCGCGAATCATACCCTCTTGGCAACGTGGACGGCGAACACCTACTGGGTGTGCTTCAACCCCAACGGCGCAGAGGGGACGATGGCAGACCAACTGTTCACCTACGATGTGACGCAAGCGTTGGACTTGAATGCCTTCATGTTGTCGGGCTACAGTTTCAAGGAGTGGGTGACAGAAGGGCCGGGGGTATTTACGGACGGGCAGACGGTATCCAACCTTACGGAGCAAGACGGCGGGATCGTGGAGTTGACGGCCGTGTGGACGGCCAAAACCTACACGGTCATCTTCGACGGTAACGGCGCGACGGCCGGGGCGATGCCTCCCCAAGCGCACACCTACGGCGAACCCGGGCTCTTAGACATAAACGCCTTCGGGCGGCTGGGTTACACCTTCACAGGGTGGGCATGGAGCCCAGACGGCGAAAAGATTTTCGAGGACAACGGCACGATTAACATCTCGCAGTATCAGGAAGAGGTGCATTTGTATGCGGTGTGGACGGCGAACACCTACACGGTGTGGTTCTACCCGAACGGCGCGGAGGGAGAGATCGGAAGCCAGTTGTTCACGTATGACGTGGCGCAAGCGTTGACGTTGAACGCCTTTGAGCGCGCGGGCTACACCTTCGCAGGGTGGCTGCAATCCAATACGACAACGGTGTTTGCGGATGGCCAGACGGTGAGCAACCTCACGGCGGCGGTTGATGGGGACGTGGACTTAATGGCGCAGTGGGACGCGGACACCTACACGGTCACCCTCGTTTACAACGACGGCGAAACGCCCGACCTCGAAACCACGCAGACGTTCGATGCGCCTTACGCACTGCCGGCCGACCCGACGCGCTATGGCCACGACTTCGGCGGCTGGTTCACCACGGGCGGCTCGCAAGTCTTGGACGGTGTGACGCTGGTGGAGACGGATAGCGACCATACGCTCTACGCGCATTGGACGGCGAAGACACCTGAAGTCACCTTCCTCCTCAACAACGGCGACCTCGTCACGGCTTACACAAACATCACGCAGACGTTCGGCATCGAATACATCCTGCCTGACGTCAACCCTGAGCCTGACGAGGACCCTGAGCGTTTTGGACATATCTTCAACGGCTGGTTCACCGCGCCGAAGGGCGGTACGCGCGTGATCCCCGGCACGATTGTGACCGATGAATCCGACCATAATCTGTATGCGCAGTGGGCGCAGAAAGACTACCTCGTCATTGACCTGTCCAAGGGGGCGATGGCGGAGTTCTACCCTGTGCAGTTCTTGTCCACGCTCCCGATCCTCGACGACATCTACCGTACAGATAAGCTGGTGCTCCGCTATGTCCGGCCCGGGACGTTCACCATGGGAAGCCCCGCAGGTGAAATTGGACGCCAGCTGGGCGAGACCCAGCACGAGGTGACGCTGGAGACGGGCTTCTACGTCGGGGTCTATGAGGTCACGCAGCATCAGTGGAATCTGGTGATGGGGGCGAACCCGTCTGCACACGCGGGCCCCATGCGCCCCGTGGACAGGGTCTCCTACAATATGATCCGCGGCACGACGAATGGTGTCCCGTCGGCGGACTGGCCGCTGATGGAGAACGACGTGACCGCCGACAGCTTCATGGGGCGGATACGGGCGAAGGCCGGGCTTGTGTTCGAACAGCCGACCGAGTCCGGGGCCGCCGGATATGTGTTCGACCTCCCGACCGAGGCGCAGTGGGAATACGCCGCCCGCGCCGGGACCGCCACCGCGCTGAACACCGGCAAGAACCTGACGTTCAAATGGGACGACCCCTCGGGGCACGAGTGCGCCAACATGGCAGAGGCGGGGCGCTACAGGTACAACACCACCGACGGCAAGGGCGGGTACACGACATACACCCAGCACACGCGGGTCGGGCTTTACGAGCCGAATGCGTGGGGTCTGTACGATATGCACGGCAACGTGGCCGAGTGGTGCCTCGACTGGTGGCAGCCCACATTGGGAAGCGGTGCCGTGACGGACCCGGCAGGCGCCGAGTCAGGCGTCAGCAGGGCGATACGCGGCGGAGCGTTCGACAACACCGCGGACGAGTGCCGGTCGGCCTACCGCCTCGGCGTTGCGAACCAGAACACCCAGTACGCCAACATCGGGTTCCGCATCTGCGTCCTGTGGGAGCCTACCTACACCGTCACGTTCGACGCGCAGGGTGGCGAGCCGGCCAGCACCAACGTCACGCAGACGTATGGGCAAAACTACGTCATCGCCGACGACCCCGAGCTTCCGGGCTATACCTTCGTGGGCTGGTTCACGGGTACGACCAACGGCACACAGGTCACCACCAACACGCTGATGAAGGCGACACGCGGACACACGCTCTACGCGCACTGGGAGGCGAACACCTACACGGTGAATTTCTTCCCCGGCGAAGAAGGGGAGGGGACGATGGAATCCCAAGGCTTCACCTACGACGTGGAGCAGGCCTTGAGCGCAAACGAATTTTCGCGCACAGGCTATGTGTTCGCTGGGTGGGCGTGGAGCGCAGACGGGACAAAGGTCTTCGATAATGAGCAGGTTGTGAGTAACCTCACGACGGTGGCCAACGGGATCGTGGACCTGTACGCGGTGTGGACGGCAGACACCTACATCGTCACGTTTGATGTTGGAGCGGACGGCACGGTTGACCCCACCAGCAAGGAAGTGACGTTCGATGATGAGTACGGCGAGCTTCCCGAGCCGACGCGCCCGGGCTACCTGTTCGCAGACTGGAGGTTGGACGGCGTGACGGTTGACGAATCAACCATCGTAAAGACCCCTTCGAACCATATCCTCGTGGCGACGTGGACGGCGAACTCCTACACCGTGCGCTTCTTCCCCGATGAGGAGAGCGAGGAAGCGAACGCGGACTTTTATGACCAAGCGTTTGTGTATGACGTGCCGCAAACGTTGCTCCCGAATGATTTCGATGCGCCGACAGGTTACTCGTTCAAAGGCTGGTGGCCGAAGGACGGGCAGCCGGATGACTTGTTCATGGACGAACAGGAGGTGCAAAACCTCACGACCGAGAACGGCGGGATCGTGGCGTTGATTGCGGTGTGGACGGGCAACGTTTACACGGTCACGTTTGACGCGGGAGCGGGTGGCACGGTTGCCCCCGAAACCAAGTATGTGACGTTCGGCTCTGCCTATGGCGAACTGCCTACCCCGGAGCGCCTCGGCTACACGACCGAGTATTGGTTTGACGCCGACGGCAATCTGATCACCCGCGAGACGACGGTGGCGATACCCGCCGACCACACGCTTTATGTTACGACGTGGGCGGCAAACGCCTACACCGTGCGTTACCACGCCAACGAAGGGTCAGGCGCGATGGCAGACCAGCCGTTCACCTATGACGAGGCGCAAGCGTTGACCCAGAACGCCTTCACGCGCATCGGCTACACCTTCGGCGGATGGGGGTATGCGCCAAGCGATACGGTTAGGTTTACGGATGGCGAGACCGTGAGCAACCTCGCGGCCACACCCGACGCGACCGTGGATTTGTATGCGCTGTGGACTGCCATACACTACCCCATCAATTACGTCAACACCAAGAGCGCGGAGAACCCCAACCCCACCACCTACACCATTGAGGACGAAATCTGGTTTGCGCCGCTGGATGGCGTGGCGGGTCATGCGTTCACCCACTGGGACCCCTCCGGAATCCCCCTCGGCTCAATCGGGGAAAGAACCACTACCGCGCACTGGACAATCGCAAACTATGTCATCGTTGACGTGTCGGGCGGGACGTGGGTGGACACGTTCCCCGTGTCCTACTCCGACACGCTGCCAACGTTGACAGACGAGCACAAGACCACCAAGTTTGTGTTGCGGAGGATCCCCAAGGGGACGTTCGTGATGGGTAGCCCGAAAAGCGAGCTGGGGCGGAGCGCGAACGAGACCGCGCACCGGGTCACGCTCTCGCAGGATTTCTACATCGGCGTGTTCCAGGTGACGCAAGAGCAGTGGGAACGGGTGATGGGCGTGAACTGGTCGTGGCACAGGGGCGGGCCCACGCGCCCTGTGGACAGCGTCTCCTACCACATGCTCCGAGGCGCATCCCTGGGGGCGCAGTGGCCGGTCAATAACGAGGTGGACGCAACCAGCTTCATGGGCGTCATACGGGAGAAGACGGGTCTCGCCTTTGACCTCCCGACCGAGGCGCAGTGGGAATATGCGTGCAGGGCGGGGTCGCCCAAGGCACTGAACAGCGGCATGGAATTGAGTGCGACAAAAGCGTGCCCGAACATGGGTGCGGTCGGTCGCTACTGGTTCAACGGCGGCGAGACAGAGGGCCATGCCGCGGTCGGCAGCTACAGTCCGAACACCTGGGGGCTGTACGACATGCACGGGAACGTCTGGGAGTGGTGCCTGGACTGGGGCATCGGGAGTTACGGGAGCGCACCCGTGACCGACCCCAAGGGCCCTGCCTCCGGTTCAAAGCGCATCCTGCGCGGGGGCGGCTGGAACTACGACTACGCCTACAACTGCCGCTCGGCATTCCGCAACAGTAACACCCCCGGCTCCTGCGCCAACAGTTACGGGTTCCGTCTGACCATCCAGCTGCCGCCCTCCTATGCGGTGACGTTCAGCGGCAACGGCGGCACCCCGACCCGCGACATCATCCCGCAGATGACCGGAGACTTCTACATCCTCCCGTCTGACCCCGTACGCGCAGGGCACTCCTTTGACGGCTGGTTCACCGCCCCCACAGGCGGCTCCGAGGTCACACGCGCCACCCGCATGACCCGTACCGACAGCCACACCCTCTTCGCGCGTTGGACGGCCAACCCCGCCTATACCGTCACCCTCGACGCACAAGGCGGCTCGGTCTCACCCGCCAGCAAGTCCGTGACCCTCAACACCGCATTCGGCAAACTGCCTATCCCGACGAAAACCGATTGGTATTTCGCGGGCTGGTGGACAGAGGTGGACGGCGCAGGGATGCAGGTGGTGTCTTCCACCATCCTCACGGAGCAGCTTGGCTTCACGCTCTACGCCTATTGGGTGGACGACCCGAACGACCCGTTGGTGGCAACCGCCTACCTCTCCGACCCCGAGGGCGACACCGCACCACTCATCACCACCGCCTACGACGGCTTCGTGTATGACGCGGATAACACCATCCGCGGAACCCTGAAGCTGAACGCCAAGGCAACGCTGAAGACGGACAGGAAGACGGGCATCGTCACCACCAACTGGACGTTCTCCGCCAAGGCAGTCCTGCAAAACGCCTCCATCAGTTTCTCGGACAAGTTCACGGGCGTGGCAGACCGCTTCCAGGCTCAGACGCGGGGAGGCGAATGGCTGAATGCGATTGTCGAAGGCAACCGCTTCTACGGCGAGATTGGTGGCGGCAAGGTCGGCACGGAAACGCTCGATGTGGACGGCGCGAGGAACGTGTTCGCGGACAAGCGAGACCTGACAGCCCAGATGCGCCAGGATGCCTTGATGGGCTTGTACAATGTGGCGTTGGTTGGAGGGCGGCTGTCCCCAGCCGCCGCGGTGGGCGAGGACGCCCACCCTCCAGTTGGCTTCCTCTCCCTCTCGCTCGGCAAGTCCGGCTCGGTGAAACTCGCGGGGCAGCTCGCGGACGGCGCGAAAGTCTCGGGCAGCGCGAAACTGCTGGAAGGGCTGAACACGAACGGCTGGTACGCCATCACCCTCCACAGGCCGCTCTACACGAAGAAAGGCTTCATCGGCGGACTGCTCTGGCTCGACGCCACCGACAAGACTATCCGCGTGGATGCGGACTACGGCTGGTTTGTGGACTGGTCTAGCCCGACAGACGGATTGCGCGAGCTGGATGTCCTCGGCGGCTACTTCGGCGACGGCAAGGCAGCACCCGCGCACCCGCTGACAGGCCTCTTTTTCAGCGCCATGCCCCCGACCTCACTCCCGCCCCCCGTGAACACCCTCACCGGCGGCAGGTGGATACTCGAAGCCTTCCCGTGGGAACTGCCCGTCTCCGCCGACGGCGTGAAACTCTCATTGCCCAAGTCAACCGCCCCCGTGAAAGACGCGACCGCCTACGACTACAGCGGCATCAACCCCTCTGGCGCGAAACTCACTTACACGGCGAAAACAGGCATCTTCAAGGGGTCGTTCAAGATGTACTATGACGGCACCGACACGCGGGGCAGGCCCCAGCAGAAGACCTCCAGCGTCTCCTACACAGGCGTGATGGTCCCTGCCGCAGACGCCCTCATCGGCCTCGGCACCGGCACCACAACCATCAACCGCCAGAAAATCGGCATCCCCGTGTTTCTGGACTAGTTGCGCGTTCTTTTTTGAGTGGTTAGTGGCTAGTGGTTAGTTGCAATGTCTCCGAGGCATTCGCCACTACCCACTACCCACTAGCCTCGCCCTGCCGCATAATTTTCGGCGCATTTTGCAAAAAAGCCCTTGCAAGGGGTGAAGCTGTTTAGTATCGTATATGTCTCTATGAAACCAGAAGCACCTGCTGATTTGTATATTGTAAGTTCATCGCCGCACACGCATTCGGGCGCATCGGTCGAGCGCATCATGTGGGATGTGGTCATCGCGCTCATGCCGGCTATGCTGGCGGCTGTGTGGTTTTTCCGTCTGGACGCGCTCCGTCTGGTGGGCGTCTGTGTGGGGGCGTGCCTGCTCACGGAGTGGGGTTGCCGCAAACTGATGAAGCGCGCAAGCTCGCTGTCGGACTGGAGCGCGGTGGTGACGGGCATCCTGCTGGCGTTCAACCTCCCGCCCGCGTTGCCGACGTGGATGGCGGTGGCGGGCTCGGTCTTCGCGATTGCCGTTGCGAAGCAGGTCTTCGGAGGGCTGGGCTACAACCCGTTCAACCCTGCGCTGGCGGGGCGGGCGTTCATGCTGATTTCCTTCACCGGGGCGATGACCACATGGAGCCAGTCCGGGTGGATGCAGACGGACGCGACGACCGCCGCGACGCCGCTGGGGGCAGTCAAGGATGCGCTGAAAACCGGCACGCCGCCGTCATCGGGCTTCGACTCTTCTGCGCTGATGGATTTCTTTTTCGGGAACGTGAACGGGTGCATCGGCGAGACCTCCGCGCTTGCCCTCCTCATCGGTGCGGGCTACCTGCTCTACCGCCGGGTCATCACATGGCACATCCCCGTGGCTTATCTGCTGTCGGTGTTCATCTACGCGCTCATCCTGCAGTACGTCTCCCCGTCGCACGCGACGATCCCGGCGGTGGCGCACGTGCTGACCGGCGGGCTGTTCCTCGGGGCGCTCTTCATGGCGACCGACATGGTGACCTCCCCGGTGACCAAACGCGGGATGCTGATCTTCGGTGTCGGGTGCGGTGTCATCACCATGCTCATCCGCACCTCGAAGACAGGCGCGTACCCGGAGGGCGTCAGCTTCGCGATTCTCATCATGAACGCGTTCACGCCGCTCATCAACCGTTTCACGCGCCACCGCGTGTTTGGGTCGGTCAAGAAGACATGACCGCATTTGAAGTCTCCGGCAGGGCGGGGTAGCGTCATTCCGTTTCACGAGGGGGTTCTTCATGGCGAGCAAGCTGAAAAAATTACGGCGGCGGATTTTCGCACGGTTGGAGTGTGTGCCAATCGCGCTGGGGTTCCTGATTGTGCCGGGGCTGCCGCGCAGGGCGGTCTTGTGGCTGGCGCGTGTGATGGGCAACATCGCGTGCGCGTGCGACAAACGCGGCAAGAGCTACGCCATCGCGAACATCAACCTCGTGTTCCCCACCCTGTCCGAAAAGCGCAAGCGCCTCATCCTGCTCGGCTGTTATCGTAACATCGCACGGGTCCTGCTGGATATGTTCTGGTTCGGGCGCGACAGTGCGGAACGGGTGCGGCGCTGGACATCGCTTTCGCCCATCTGGAAACACTGCCTCGACCTCCCCGGCGCGAAAATCATCGTCACCGCGCACCACGGCAACTGGGAGATGGCGGCGCACGTCGTGGTGACAAACGGATACCCGCTGATGAGCGTCGGCAAACCGTTGGGGACACCTGCCACCACCCGCAAGCTGAACGACTTCCGCCGCCGCCTCGGGCAAGAGATTGTGCTGGCAGAGGGTGCCGTGCTACCCCTGCTCCGCACGCTGAAAAAAGGGAAGAACATCGCCGTGCTAGCAGACCAGCATCTCGGCGCAAGCGAAGGCGGCGTCTGGACTGACTTCCTCGGCATACCTGCCCTCACCGCCCCCACGCCCGCGTTCTTCGCCCAGCGTGTGAAAGGGTCCATCATCGGCGTGGCGTATCTGCAATCGCGCCCCGACGGAACCTACCGCTGCGCGCCCCCCATCATTGTCCCGCAAGTCGAAGGCGAGACGATGGAGGCACTCACCCAACGCATCACAGACGCCTCCTCGAAACTCATCCGCCGTTTCCCCACACAATGGCTCTTCGCCTACAAACGCTGGTGCGACATCCCCCCCGAGGCAGATGCCGCCGCCTTCCCGTTTTATGCGAAGCGGGCAAAGGGCTAAGGCAGACTTGAAAGGCTGAACGCCTTTCTGAATGTCCAATATCCAACACGGAATATCCAACGTCCAAGTGGAATACACTTTCTTTGGCAGAGGCACAAGAGCGGGTGCGCTCTGCCCCCTCGGATGTTCCCCGAGGCACACAGGCGGGTGCGCTCTGCCCCCTCGGGTGTTCTCGCAGAGGCTGTAGGGGCGACCCTTGCGGTCGCCCTGTCCATATCGTCCATTACGTCCATATTGTCCATAAGGTAGCGCATGGCGTCCTCGCCATGCCTATAAAAAATATCCGGCACGCTTCACGATTTTTACTGCGTTATCCTGTGTGATAGGGTATTATTGTGGCGGTCTGTTTGGATGACCAGCAACTCTTAAGGATTTTCTATGGCAGGGGAATATGCGTTCAGTTTGATTGGCGTGACGAAGCAACACGAGAAAAAAACGATTCTCGAGGATGTGAATTTGTCGTTTTTCCACGGGGCGCATATCGGCGTGATTGGCGCGAACGGTTCGGGGAAGTCGTCGCTCTTGCGGATTCTCGCGGGGCTGGACAAGGAGTTCATGGGGACGTGCCAAGTCGCGAAAGGCACGAAGGTCGGCTACCTGTCGCAAGAGCCTGAACTCGACAACACCAAGACCGTGATGCAGTGCGTGGAGGAGGGCGTGGCGGG